>BNJU01005613.1_pt1 | contig 293749 bp, 302 predicted proteins | sample 8539281 | NCBI WGS metagenome assembly BNJU01 (sample SAMD00202456, study PRJDB9452) | human saliva metagenome | isolation source: human saliva | place: Japan | reverse complement strand
TCTTGAAAAACAATAGAGATAGACGATTATAAAAGGGGATGTTACAGTACATTCCCTTTTTCTTTTATATAAACCTCAATTCCGCAGCATTATTCCTTGTGAGGTACTTTTATATATTGAAGTGACATTTTAGGATTTATCCATTGATATGGGGATTTTCTGGGGTTCTTGGTTCTTGCATAGTCATGAAATCCCCCACCCAAACCAATGGGGAAGTATGAAAAACCACAAAAATGATGTTTATTCAAGGAAGACCTCAGAGTAGTAGTTTTTATTTGTATATAGGTTCAGAACGTTCTGCCTTCAGTGCACCCATTTTGCTGGCACACTGACAAAATGTAGGATAAAGGCTTTCAGCCTGCTTGTCTTTTTCAATGGCTTGACCTTCTCACTGATATTACGGATGAGATAGAGATAGAAGTTCTTCAGCATGGCGGTAACCATCATGAAAACCATGTTCTCAGCCATAAAGGAAAAGGGCAGATGCGACCAGCCAAAGTCATTGTTCTGTATGTCGAAGTTCTTTTCGCTTGCTCCACGCTCATTATAAAATGTAATGATGTCTTTCTCAGTAGACATCCAGTTATTGGTGAGGATACAGCGGTATGTATATTACTCCGAACATATCCGTCTGCTCCCTGCCATCCTTGTCTTTCAAAGGACTACGCTGTACGACAAGCCTGTATGACTTTCCTTCTATTAAGTTGTCTATGCTGATGGAGGTGACATCGCATTTCTCATAGCCAAGCTCAACGCCTTTCCATTCTTTCAACTGTCGGAAGTTCTCATAGCGACTGCCACAGTTGGCTGCACGCATATAGAACGTGTTGCAGCGCGACTCTACGGTTTGGATGATTTCCTTTGAGAACGACCCACAATCAGCACGGAAACGCTCTATTACCACACCAAGTTCTGAGGTTACACGGTCCATAATGCGACAGAGCGTGTCTTCTTGATGGAATCTCACATTGGTGTTTTCCGTCACGATTCTCACCTCCGACTATGATTCCCCCAATGGAGCTCAACCTGGGAAATAGCCAAAATCCTGCTTGTAAGAATACTTTTGCATCGAACTTGTGGGCTGGAACAAACTGGTGGTCAAAGTCTAAGTCAACATGACTACCCACCTTTATAAGCCTCATCCTCCGTATCATTCGTAAAAGTAAAGGGTATTCAACTTCTGTGCCGTGTTGAAACTATACGACTTGTCGGAGGTTTCGCTCTTATGAGACAATACTTTTTCTCGGCAAGTTCCTTTGGTCCGCGCCCCACAGTGTCGGCACCGGGTAATAGCGTATCAGATCTCTGCTTGAACTGTCCTATAAGCACATTGATGTCCTCAAGGCATTCTCCACCACAAAGGTAACTGAAGAAGAGAGAGCCGAAAATACTTCCATGGCTGAATGCTTTGCCGCTACTTCCACGTTTGCCCAATACAGATTCGGTAAGTTTTTCAAAGCCCAACTTTGAGAAAACGTCCATAATGTGATAAATTCCACCGAAAGAAGTGATATTCTCGTTTTTAATTGCTACCTTTGTCATGTCAGATATTTTATTTGTTTTTTTTGTTGGTAGCACTAAGATAGGTGAAATTTCTGACATATCCAAGTGTTTTGAGAACTTTGTTTCTCAGACACTTGGAGTTCTTACAAGAATTTATGCTGCGGAATTAAGGATAAATACAAAGAAGAACACAGCCTTTAATCATCTGAAAGATACGCATTTATTATAGTGCTTTAATCCAAATCAATAGTTAATATTACAAGGCAATTCAGCCTCAACACCATTGGTGTTGACCCTTAGCACATGATGTGCGGACCGTCAACACCACATGTGCGGAGCCTCAACACCTATCCTATTAAGGACAGAATAATGAAGAAGTGAACAAGTTTACTGTATAAAAGACAACATAACAAAGTAAACAAGTAGATAGGGTGAACCAGTTGCTTGTGTAAAAGATAAAAAGACATAATAACAAAGGACGTGAACAAGTTACTTATTAAATTATCACGTTACCTTTGTTACTATGTCTATTACCATGATACACCATCTTTTATTACAAGCAACTCGTTCACTCGTCTACTTGTTCACTCGTCTACTCGCCTACCATATCTATACATCGTATACCCATCTGTTCCTTTCCCATCCCCGACATATCTAAAAGAAGAGGGAGAGGCGCCCTTGACAATAAGCTCTGTAGCATACTCATAACCATAGCTGTCAGCATCAACGCATATTGCATGCAAAGGATAATAAACATTCTTCTTATCCTTAGCATAATTCTCCATCCCATTGGTAGTTTCTTTATTCACATAGAAGGTCGCTATATCGACATCTTCCATTGGCTTAACATACTTGATAAGGACGGCAGAATCGCCTAAGGCGGCATAGATTTTATCATTATGCCGCCAATAAAAACCTATACGTTCGTTTTCTTTCAGTTTGCTTCCCAATGTCCCTTTCCTTATAATCATCATAAGGTTTGCAAGCCACAAGAAGCAATAGAATGATAAAGATATACCCTATTTTCATTCCCTTATAAACCTTTTGCGTCTTACAGTTCATCTTTTATTACAAGCAACTGGTAAACTTGTCTACTTGTTCACTTGTTTACTAACCAAGATACTCATCGTCACGAACGAGTATTTTTTCAATCTTACCAACATACATCGTATGAAGGTCGCCATTAGGATAAGCCTGTTCAAAAATCTCCTTATCAATAAAACTACTTTCCTTTAGGTCTGCAGCATACTCTTTCTTACAAACAAGAACTAACTTAGCCTCCTTAAAATAAACACTATTATCAGCAAAAACCTTTGTCAATCCAGCCTTCTCTATCTTATTCTCATCACGTCCTGAAACAGAACCAAGATAAGCCATTTGCTTCTTAAAAGAGGCATCCATCACGCAAAGCGTAAAGTAATCTTCCTTGTCTACAAAGGTCTTTGTATAGCGACTGGCACGTATATAGGCAACAACTGTTGGGTCGTTATGGCCCCACATACAGCCAATATGTCCCCAACTAATTGTCATCGTGTTACACCCATCCTGCTCATTACCAGCAGATAACAACATCCATTCCTTTCCTAAAAGGTTGAACGGATTAAACTTTAAATCCTTGTAACTAACTTCTTTCATCCTAAATCATCTTTAGATATACACATTAAACATTTATCAAATACAAAAGTAACATTTTTATCCGTTCCAACAAAGCACACAAGTGAAAAGATGACAAGTGAACAAGTTGCTTGTAAAAAAGACAAAGTAACATAAGAACACTTTTAATGCATACAAGTTAACAAGTGAATAAATTGCTTGTAGAGAAGACAAAGTAACATAAGAACACTTTTTATTGCATACAAATTAACAAGTGGATAAGTTACCTGTTATGTTATTACTCCTCTATCGTTCCTCTGTTACTGTGTCTTTCTCTGAGCAAACTGTTCTCTTATCAAACTACTATGTTACCCTGTCTTTCTCACAAGTAACTCGTTCACTCGTCTACATGTTCACTCGTCTACTCCTACAATATCTGTAGTTTTTCCAACATAATATTTGTCAGTTTTACACAAAATTCGTACCTTTGCAGTGATATTCTATCAATCATTCGTTTTAAATCGGGTGATTTATTATGATTAGTGGAAATATATTTAGTATAAATTGATAAAAAGGTAGACAACAGTGGATTCAGTATATAACAAATTAATAGCATTAGGTATTCGCCCATCTATACAGCGTGTAGCAATCATGAAGTATCTCGCTACTCACCACACCCACCCTACAGTGGAGGAGGTTTTCCTTGCATTGAAGAAACAACTTCCAACGGTGAGCCGTACAACTGTTTATAACACATTGAGAATGTTGTCAGAGCACGGAGCTGCATCAATGATTACTATTGATGACCATCGCGTATGCTACGATGGCGTTACCGAGCCACATGCACACTTCTTTTGCAAGCGTTGTGAGAAGGTTTATGACTTTGAGGCTATGGAAATGCCACGCTATACTGGCGAAATTGGTAAAGGCTTTAGAATTGATGACACACAGCTTTACTATAAAGGTATCTGTCCTCACTGCCTTGAGGCAATGAACGAGAAAGAGGAACTGAACTAAAGTACCTCCTCAAAATACACTAAGCGTGGTGTAACCAATGGTAAGACCATGAATAAGATTGGCAAGTGGGGTTGAGTCATAGAAGAAATGACAAGGCTATCCATACCCATTTATAATACAAAAAGCATATATGGAACATTAATTATAAAGATTTATCAACGTTACTTGTGGCTATAACTACAAAGAAAAGATAGCCTAAAAGCAAGCTATTATCAGCAAAAGTTTCACCACAAGATCGACGGAGATAAATAAAGAAAAATAAACTGCGACTTTATTATGGATCCCAGAAAGATTCAATGCGGATGCACAATTGTGCATCCGTTATTTGTTTCAAAAAGGTCTCAACAGACAACGAAAGATGCTGAAAAAAACTATACAAAAACTCCTCTCAAGAACACACCTTTTTACTCAAAAAAAGAGCCATTCGCTTGCATTTGTAACTACCACTAAATCAAATAGTTCCAAAACAGCATAGTAAGAGGTGCCTAATAAGACTTCAAAAGGGCGTTAGTAAGGGCCCTAAAGGGCATCTTTTAGAAGCCTAAAGGGCGTTAATAAGACTCCAATTAAGCATCAATAAAAATCAAAGGTGTGATTTTTCTTTACAATCCAAGAAACTTACAAACACAAAGCTGCCCAACTTAACCATCATTTATTAAGCCAAACTTGTTATTAAACCACTAAAACTAATTATCCTTTATCAATTCGTATAGCATTCAAAGCACTATCAGTAAAAACAGACACAATATGATACACGAATTAGATTTCGAACTGATACTTTGCATGAAAGAAAGTGCATTGTCTTTCATATAATAAAAAGTTTGGTAGTTTCAGTTGTTATTTGTATCTTTGCAGGTATTTAGAAAAATAAGCAAAAACAATTAGATAGTATGGCAAAAGAAATTCGCCGAGCACAAGGGACTTGACCTTGTTAGCACAAATCAGGAAGTATTGAAAGAGTGGGAGAAAAAGGATATCTTCCACAAGAGTATTGATGAGCGTGAGGGCGACCCACAGTTCATCTTCTTCGAGGGACCTCCATCAGCTAATGGACATCCTGGTATTCACCACGTATTGGCACGTGCAATTAAGGATACTTTCAACCGCTACAAGACTATGCAAGGTTTCCAAGTGCATCGCAAGGCGGGTTGGGATACCCATGGATTGCCTGTAGAGTTAGGCGTAGAAAAAGAGTTGGGTATCACGAAGAAAGATATCGACAACCACGCATCTGACAAATATATCTCAACAGAGGAATACAACCATAAGTGTCGTGAGAATGTAATGAAGTTTACTGCTGAGTGGAAGCAGTTGACAGAGGAGATGGGCTATTTCGTTGATATGGAGCATCCATACATTACTTACGATAACAAATATATTGAGACACTGTGGTGGCTTCTCAAGCAACTCTATAACAAGGGCTTGCTGTATAAGGGCTATACCATTCAGCCTTATTCACCAGGTGCAGGTACAGGTTTGTCAAGTCATGAGCTGAACCAGCCAGGTTGCTATCGTGATGTAAAGGATACTACCGTCACAGCACAGTTTGCTATCCCTACAGAGGATTGGAAAGCATTGGCAGAAAAGGCTAATTTACCAAAGGAGACATGGGGTAAGCCTTGCTTTGTTGCATGGACAACCACACCTTGGACATTGCCTTCAAACGTTGCACTTTGTGTTGGTCCAAAGATTGAATACGTTATTGTTGAGACCTATAACCCATACGATGCCGAGAAGTTGACACTCGTTATGGCTGCAAGTCGTGTAGCTGCCTATCTGAAGTCAGAAGGTGAGATTACCGATGGTGGCGAATTACCAGCCTACGATCGTGGTGACAAGTATGTTCCTTATCGTATCGTAGGGTCGTGTGATGGGTACAGAACTTGAAGGCTTACACTATCAGCAGTTGATGCCTTGGGTAAAACCTGTTGAGCAGACAGGTGACTTTGCACCAAAGTTTGTGAACGACTATGCTGCAGCTCACCCAGAGAAGGTGTTTACAAGCGAAGATGGTCGTGATAAGTTTGTGGAGATGGAGAGCGAGGCTTTCCGTATCATCCTCGGTGATTACGTCACAACAGATGATGGTACAGGTATTGTACACATTGCTCCTACCTTCGGTGCGGACGATGCTAAGGTGGCAAAGGATGCAAACATCCCTGCTCTCTATCTGATTTCAAAGAAGGGACAGACTCGTCCAATGGTTGACTTGCAGGGTAAATACTTTACTATCGACGAGTTAGACCAAAACTTCGTTAAGGCTTGTGTAAACGAGAAAGCATATGGTCACCACGCAGGCGACTATGTAAAGAACTCTTACGATCCCACGCTTTCAACCCTGATGGCGTATGGGATAAGAAGGCTTCAGAGAAGGAAGAAGACCTGAACATCATTATCTGTATGGAGATGAAGCAGGAAGGTACAGCTTTTCAATATTCAGAAGCACGTACACAACTATCCCTCACTGCTGGCGTACAGACAAAGCCAATCCTCTACTACCCTCTCGACAGCTGGTTCATCAAGGACACTGCTAAGAAGGAGCGTATGGTAGAGTTGAACAAGACTATCCGTTGGCAACCAGAATCAACTGGTACTGGTCGATTCGGCAACTGGCTTGAGAACTTGAATGACTGGAACCTCAGCCGTTCACGTTTCTGGGGAACTCCATTGCCTATCTGGCGTGATGAAAACCGTGGCGAGAAGTGTATTGGTTCTGTAGAGGAACTTTACAACGAGATTGAAAAGTCTGTTGCTGCGGGTATCATGGAGAAGAATCCACTGAAAGAGGCGGGCTTCGTTGTTGGTGATTTCAGCCAAGAGAACTATGATAAGATTGATCTTCACCGTCCATACGTTGACGATATCGTCCTCGTAAATGATGAAGGAAAGCCAATGCATCGCGAATCAGACCTCATTGACGTTTGGTTCGATAGTGGTTCTATGCCATATGCGCAGCTCCATTATCCATTTGAGGGTGAGATTAATGCAGAAGGCTTGAAGGCTACGGGTAAGACTGAGGCTGAATATCGTGACCAGTTGGTACACTCATGCTATGAGGGTATAGCTGTTCCACCAGCATTCTTCCCTGCAGACTTCATTAACGAGGGTGTTGACCAGACTCGTGGTTGGTTCTTCACACTCCATGCAATAGCAACAATGGTGTTTGACTCTGTTGCCTTTAAGAACGTGATTTCAACAGGTCTTGTGCTCGATGCAAAGGGTAACAAGATGAGTAAGCACGTGGGTAACGTTACCAACCCATTTGAGATGATGAATAAATATGGTGCCGACCCTGTACGTTTCTATATGATGACGAACAGCGAACCATGGGATAACTTGAAGTTCGACCCAGAAGGTGTTGACGAGTGTCGCCGTAAGTTCTTCGGTACCTTATATAATACGTATAGTTTCTTTGCTCTTTATGCTAATGTTGATGGTTATGATGCCTCAACATGTGAGCCAGTGAAGGCTGATGCACCAGAGATTGACCGTTGGATTATCTCTAAACTTAACTCCCTCATCAAGGGTGTGACTGCTGAGTTAGAGGATTTCGACCCAACACGTGCAGGTCGTCTTATCGACTCATTCGTGAACAACGACCTTAGTAACTGGTACGTTCGTTTGAACCGTAAACGTTTCTGGGGCAAGGAGATGAGTGCTGACAAGAAGAGTGCATACGACACATTGTACACTTGTTTGATGACTGTTGCACGCCTGTTGGCTCCATTTGCTCCATTCTATGCTGACCAGCTCTATTCAGACTTGGGTGGTAACTCGGAAAGCATCCACTTGGATCGCTGGCCAGTAGCAGACGAGTCTGTTATTGATGCTGACCTTGAGGCACGTATGGATATGGCACAGCGCATCACATCAATGGTTCTCGCGCTGCGTCGTAAGGTGAATATTAAGGTACGCCAGCCATTGGCACAGATTATGGTTCCTGCTATCGACGCAACTCAGAAGAAACACATCGAAGCTGTAGCAGACCTTATCAAGCACGAGGTGAACGTTAAAGACCTTACTTTCGTTGAGGGTCAGGGCATCCTTGTTAAGAAAGTGAAGTGTAACTTCCGTGTCATGGGTAAGAAGTTCGGCAAGCTGATGAAGCAGGTGGCAGCTCGTATGGATGCTCTTTCACAGGAAGAGATTGCTGCATTGGAAGCTGCAGGCGAATTCAACTTCGAGTTAGAAGGACAGCCAATCAAGGTAGAGGCTGCAGATGTAGAAATCATCTCAGAAGATATCCCAGGCTGGCTGGTAAGCAACGAGGGTAACTTAACTGTTGCACTTGAAGTTGAACTGACAGAAGAACTCCGTCGTGAGGGTATGGCACGTGAGTTAATCAATCGTATCCAGAACCTCCGTAAGGAGACTGGTCTTGAGATTACCGACCGCATCTCTGTCGTTATTGAGCCACAAGCAGAGGCAGCAGCAGCTGTAGAGTCATTCGGCGAACTGATTAAAAGCACAGGTTCTCGCTAATGACATTACACTTGCAGAGAACAATGGAGCAAATGTTGAGTTTGATGAATTCAACCTCCATATAGAAATCAAAAAGAGCTAAATATGACATCGTTGGGGGTGTACGACTCGTACACCTATAAGCCAAAAACAATAGTGGACGTGTCTTGTACACGTCCCTATTATCAAAGGCTTTCAACAACCTCAAAATATTACAGATTACTTTCATAACCTAATTCAATTCTTTTACTTTATGGAAACTAGAAGCGTTATACCGATGAGGAACTCGAGGAGTTCCGCACGATAGTAAATGACAAGTTGGCGATAGCCAAGTCTGACTACGACGAGACGATGAAGATTCTGATGAACAAGAATACAAACGACGTTAATGACACATCACCAACCTATAAAGCGTTGGAAGAAGGCAGTTCAAACCAGACTAAGGAAGAACTGGTACAGATGGCACAACGTCAGCAGAAGTTTATCCAAGCCCTCCAGGCTGCACTTGTCAGAATCAATAATAAGACTTACGGCATTGACCGTATCACTGGAGAGCTTATTCCAAAGGAAAGACTGCGCATAGTACCACATGCAACACTGAGCGTAGCATCCAAGATGGCAAATAAAAATCACTAATGAGTAAACAGAAAAAACAAAGCTTGATAGCCACCTTGCTAATTATTCTATTGATTGTGATAGACCAGATTATCAAGGTTGTTGTCAAGCTTAATATGAATTTAGGCGAATCTATCCATATCTTCGATTGGTTCCAGATACAATTTATCGAGAACAATGGTATGGCATGGGGTATGGAATTAGGAAGCAAACTCTTCCTTAGTATCTTCCGTATCGTTGCTATTGGCTTCCTTATTTGGTACATTTCTAATCGTATCAAACACGGAGCAAGAATGGCTTATATCGTTGTCTTGTCTATGATAACTGCGGGTGCTGCGGGTAATATCTTTGATTCTCTCTTCTATGGTCAGCTCTTTACAGCCTCTACACCCTATTACATAGAAGGAGCCACACCAGCTACCCTCGTTTCGTGGGGAGAAGGCTATGCGCCTGTACTGATGGGTAAGGTGGTAGATATGTTCTATTTCCCACTCTTCCACGGCACATTCCCAGACTGGTTCCCACTCTGGGGTGGTGAGTCATTCACCTTCTTCTCACCAATATTCAACTTTGCAGACTCCTGCATCTCTGTAGGTGTCATTACGATTATCCTTGCTTTTCGAAAGGATTTCAATGGTTGGGTACCAGCTAAAGACAAGAAGGTTGCTGATAAAGAAAACATTACTGATAATCAGTAGATAGATAATGAGAAGTAAATATCTGGTTTGTTTCTTCGCCACTCTTTGTTGGTTACTGCTTGCATTCTTCGTTGTAAGCTGTAAACCTTCTATCCCTTCTGAGTATATCCAACCTTCAGAGATGGAGGATATGCTCTACGATTACCACCTCTCCATGGCAATAGCCAATCGTGAAGGCTATACAGATGTCAGACAACAAGCTTTTAAACTCGCTGTGATGAAGAAGTATGACGTATCGGAAGAGAAGTTCGACAAGTCTCTTCAATACTACATGCGACATACCGAGAAGCTACATGACATCTATGTTGAACTCAGCAAACGACTGGAAAGTGAGGCGCGTGCGCAGGGTGCATCAGAGAGTGAGTTGGCTCAGTATGGTGATATTACTTCAAAGGGAGATACTACCGATATCTGGCGTGGTAACCGTACATTAATACTTTCTCCATATCCTCCAGTAGACCGTGAGTCCTTTGAAATGAAAGCAGACACAGCCTTCCACAAGGGCGACCGACTCCTCTTGAGTTTCGATTCACAGTTTATCATTCAAGATGGTATGCGTGATGCGATTATCATGATGGCTGTTACTTATTCAAATGATAGTATCGTCACACAATACCAGCATATTACGTCAGACTCCCACAATACGATGACGATTGATGCTGGGGATTCTTTGCGCATCAAGAACATTCGTGGCTACTTCCTAATGTTGAAGGGACAACAGCCTACAACTACTTTCAAGATGCTTATCCTCAATAATATCCATCTTGTCCGTATGCATGTTCGAAAAGCAGGAGACAACACAACCAACTGATTCTTTGAAAGAGTCCGACCCAATCAGAACGATTGGTGGTGAACCTGTCAGTCCTCCAACAGACCCTAATCAGCCTGCAGGACCACCGACAAGAACACCTGCTGACGCAATGAAGGAACGAGGAATACCTACCAAGCCCGATAAGTTATGACCGACAGGAAAAAGTCGATAAGACGTATCGGTGCCAACATCATTGAAACAGCGATGGGCGTTATAGAACAAGGAATTGTCGTTATTGAAAGACGGCATTGTTCTCAAGTCCTATCCATTCACAGAGGAAGAACCAATGACGGAATGGACAACAGGTACTATCACCATACGCCTCGACAATGATGGTAAGCCCAGAGCCTACAAAGACAAGCAATTACTGAAATGATTCTGTAGTCTTCCACGAGGAAGACAGCAGACACACCTATAAAAAGAAAGAATCTGATAGCCAATGAGCTTGTTATTAAATATTTTATTATCCATACTCCCTTTCGGTTCACCAGTTCACGTTCCAGTGCAATTGGCGGGCAACTTTGGAGAGCCTCGACCTAACCACTTCCACGGAGGTATTGATATCAAAACCGAACGTGAAGTAAATCTTGGCGTCTATTCTATTGCTGATGGCTATATTTCAAGTGCTATCGTTGAGAAATATGGCTATGGCCGTGCTATCTTAGTCACTCATCCCAATGGATATACCAGTTGTTATGTCCACCTCAATCGCTTCACACCACAGATTGAAGCTGCCGTTCGTAAATGGCAATACCAGCATCAACAGTTTGCTTGCGACGTTAAATTCCGACCAGGAGAGTTCCCTGTAAAGAAAGGACAGTTTCATCGCTCTTAGCGGTAATACAGGTTCATCACAAGGTCCACACATCCACTTAGAGATGCATAAGACTACAAATGGAAACCTTTACGACCCACTCAATTTCTTAAAGGGTATCGTTAAAGACAAGACTGCTCCTGCTGTTTATTCATTTAAGTCCTATCCTCAACCGGGAGAAGGAGTATTCCAACACAGTTCAGACTCACGTATCTTCACATTTGACAAAGGACATTTCCAAGCATGGGGAAAGGTGGGCTTTGGTGTAAGAGCCAGTGATCACATGGACTCTGTATATAATAATTTTGGAGTAAGATACACACAGTTGTATTGTGATGGTAAATTGGTTTTCTCCTCTGATGTGAACAATATTCCTACAAGTTGCCACAGAATGGTTAATTCGTGGGGTGATTACGACCACTTCCTTTCTACAAAGATCTGGTTTATGAAGTCTTACATCGAATCCGGTAACACACTCCCTATCTTACATGCAGGAGCTAACAGGGGTATTATCAACTTCAACCAGCAACGTGACTACCATCTTCGTTACGTCATAAAAGACGTCTTTGGCAATCAAACAATAAAGGAATTCACAGTGAGGGGTGAGCCAGAAGCTATTCCAATAGTTCATCTCCCAGACGGCACAAGTCCACTTTATTATGCCAAAGATAATAACTTTGAGGCTGAGGGAGTACGACTGAACATCCAGAAGGGCTTACTTGCTAAGAACGGTTGGCTACAATTACGACACGGCAATACAAGCAGTGCGCTGTCTATGGCTTATAGTTTCTCTAAAGCAGCCTATCCACTCTTCAATTATGCACAGATAAGTATTAAGCCAACTGGTATGATACATAATCCAAAGAAGTTATATGTTGCGATGCGTAACAGCTTGAACGCTGACGCCCCAGCATCCTATTGCGGCGGAACATATGCGAATGGTTGGGTTACAGGGCGGATGCGCGAGTTAGCAAGTGCCTACTTCCTTGCTTACGATGAGACCCCACCAACGATTACACAGTTGAATCTCAACCCACACAACCTCTCCTTTAAGATAACTGACACAGGTAGCGGTTTACAAGGTTACAAGGCTTACCTCGATGGGCAGTTTATTCTGCTACAGTTCGGAAAGAACAAAGAACTATTCTTCTGTAACCTCGCAGACACCCCCGTTCGCCCTACTGGAAAGGAACGCACGTTGAAGATTATGGCAACCGACAACCGCGACAATAAGAAAGAATATCTGACTAAAATAAAGTATTAACAATTAAATTGTAGAGTATGAAGAAATCATTTGCAACACTATTCTTCCTTACAATGATTACGTATGCTAATGCGTGTACAAACCTCATTGCTACAAAGGGAGCAACAACAGACGGTTCTGTCTTTGTTACTTACACCGCTGATGATTACGGCATGTTTACTAACCTATGTCATTACCCAGCAGGCACACACGCAAAAGGTGACCGCCGTGAGATTATTGACTATGACACTCACGAGAGCCATGGTTTTATTCCAGAGGCTCCTGTAACATACAATGTCATTGGAAATATCAATGAGTATCAGGTAAGTATTGGTGAAACAACCTATGGCGGCCGTGAAGAAATGGTTGACAAGAGTGGTATTATCGATTATGGTTCATTGATGTATCTTGGCTTGCAACGTAGTAAAACTGCGCGCGAGGCTATCAAAGTAATGACCTCACTCGTTGAGACTTATGGTTATAACTCTGGTGGTGAGACATTCACTATCGCTGACCCTAACGAGGTATGGTTGCTCGAGATGCAGGGGTTGTGGTGGCGACAAGAAGCAGAAGGTTGTGTGGGTTGCTGTCCGCATCCCTGATGGTATGGTTTCTGCCCATGCTAACCAGAGCCGCATCGGTCAGTTCTCAACTTACAATACAGAGGTCATCACTTCTAAGAACTGTATCAGCTTTTGCACGTTCAAAGGGCTGGTTCACTGGCAAAGATAAGGACTTCAACTGGAAGATGACCTATGCAGCACCTGACTTCGGTGGCCGTCGTTGGTGCGATGCTCGTGTATGGAGCTATCTGAAATCATTTCAAAGACATGTCACGTTGGTTGCCATGGGCGTTGGGAAAAGACCCTAACGCAGAGGATATGCCACTTTGGATTGCACCAGACAAGAAGGTCGACTTACCTAAGATGGAAGCTTGTATGCGCGACCACTATGAGGGCACTCCTCTGTCACTCGATAAGGACATAGCACAGGGTATCTGGGATTCTCCTTACCGCCCTACCCCACTAAAGTTTGAGGTAGATGGCAAGCAGTACTTCAACGAACGCCCTATCTCAACCCAGCAGACAGGTTTCTCTTACATTGCACAGCTCCGTTCATGGTTGCCACGCGAGATTGGTGGTATCCTTTGGTTCGGTAACGATGATGGTAACATGGTTGCTTATGTACCAATCTATTGCAGCAATACAGAGCGTGCAGAGTGTTTCAACACACCAGGAGCTGATGCGGTAACCTTCTCTGATAAGAATGCTTTCTGGGTATGCAACTGGGTTAGCAACATGGTTTACCCTCGCTACTCTCAGCTCTTCCCTGCATTGAAAGAGGTGCGCGACTCACTTGACAACGCTTTCCTCGCAGCACAAAAGGGTGTGGAGGCGAAGGCAGAAGCACTCTATGCCACCGACAAGGCAGCTGCAGTGAAGTATCTCAACGATTACTCTATTCAGAAGAGTAACGAGATGATCGCACGCTGGCGTGAGTTGGCAATCCATCTGATTGTGAAGTTTAACGATATGACTGTTAAGCCTGAGAAGGATGGCAAGTTCCTCCGCACTTCAACAGGTCTTGGCGAGCGTGTAAAGCGTACGGGCTACAGCGACTACTTTAAGCGTGAACTGGTAAAACAGACTGGCGACAAGTTTGCTGTACCTAACAAGTAGAACGTCTAAAAGAATCAAGTTTAGCTGGTAAATAAAGTTTATCAGCTAAACTTCATCAATAATATCCACTAAACTGTATTAACAAATGACTAACACCCTAAACTATCAATAAATACAACTAAAAAATGACTCTATGAATAGAATTATGAAAACGTTTTCGATGATAACCTTAACATTGCTATTTATGTGTTTTTCACTAACATTGCATGCACAAGAAAAGCAAGGGCATGTAATGCGCCCTAACAGTAGAGGTATAGGAAAATGTTCAGTGATTGGTCAGGCCCCAATTAAGGTTATATATGCTCTAAATGCAAGTGATATTACCGATGAACATACTTATATAGACTCTCAAGTTCTTCTAATAGGAAAAGGTATGAGTAAAGCTCTATAGCCGTTTCTTAGAATTAAACGATTCCTTACATGATGATTTTATTAAGCGAAATCCAAATGCGAATAGTATGCCGAGAATATGCTTTTCTGGTGGAAGGAACTACCAGTATTGGAGCGAGTATCAATTTACTGACATATACTCTGATAATGGTATATACACTTGCTATGCTACGATGCCATGGGCTATGGAACGCTATAATGCTTTCTATACTGAGCCGATGTATCAACAACATTGGACGCTTTCTGATGAGCAGCTATCAATACTGGGGTATGATTGTCAAAAAGCAACTTGCCAATGGAGAGGTAGAACTTTTGAAGCTTGGTTTACTACCAAAATTCCTACACGCCTCGGACCATGGATATTTGGTGGGACTACCTGGACTAATATTAAAGATATATGATAAAGATCATCTCTACACATGGGAAGCTGTTGAAATAAAATCTGGCAATTTCCCAATTGTTAAAAGTGAATATAAAGGATTTGTTAAGGATACACGTGAACATATTTATAAATTACAAGTAGCCGCAAATCGAGATCACCTTAAAACAGCTGGAGCCCGCGACTATCAAACAGGACAACTAAAATCAAAGCCACACCCTTACGAGCCATTAGAGAAAGAATAGATGAAAACTACAACCATATTCAGTCTACTGATTATCTTTTGCTTAAAGATACAAGCTCAAACAGTCTTTGAAGGCAGTGTGATAGATGCACAGGGAAAGGCAGGAGATGCCATTGTTACTGTAACGTCAAAAGGGAATAGTAGCGTACTGGCATTTGCTGAGACAGACAGTAAGGGTGACTATCGTTTAGAGGTAAATTCACAATCCGATAGCTTAACAATTACCGCAGCAGGTATGTCTATAGGGCAGCAAGTTAAAATTGTTGCTAACCGTTCACAACGATTAAACTTTCGAGTCAACGAAAAGGTACTACAACTTAAGGAAGTTGAAGTTCATGCTAAGAAGATACGACAAAACGGTGATACTCTTAACTATTCTGTTGGTGCATATCAACAGCAAGGCGATCGCACTATAGGCGATGTTTTAAAGCGTATGCCTGGTATAGAAGTATCAGATAATGGTAGTATAAAATTCAATGGGAAAAGTATCTCAAAGTTTTATGTTGAAGACATGGATTTGCTGCAAGGTCGCTATGGTCTTGCAACAGGAAATATCAATGCACAAGATGTTGGTTCGGTTCAAGTGCTTGAGAACCATCAACCAGTGAAAGCCCTACAGGGGCGAACACCAACCGATGATGTTGCTATAAATCTGAAATTAAAAAATGCTGCTAAAGGTACAGTAGCAGTAAACACAATGCTCGGTGGTGGTGGTCAACAATCTGGTGGATGGGGATTCGGAATGCGTTCCCTATCTGATGGACAAAATCCTATTGGCAGAAATCCATTATGGACGGCAGAGGTTGTAGGTATGTACTTTGCAAAACGTAGGCAGAATATAACACTCTATAAAGGAAACAATATAGGTGATGATGTTTCCCAAGAATTAACTTCACATTATTCTGGTATCAATGATGTAGGGCTTGTTGCTTTTGCCCCACTGGGAGTTGTTACGCCATCTGGCAGTGGATTACCACAGAAACGGACTTTTGACAATCAGTCACACATTGTATCAATGAACCACTTGGAGAAAATAGGCAAACAATCTGAAATAACTTTGAATATGTCATATCTCCATGCATCTATACGTCAAGAAGGTATCTCAGAAGCTAACCTATTTTATAGTTCTAATCAACGACTATTAAGCAGCGAGTCGCTTATACTTGTGACACACATGAATAATCTTAGTACAAACTTAAGATACAATCGCAATGGTGAAAAAATGGTTTTATAGCCAATGTACTGAAGTTAGATGGAGAATGGAATAATGATAACGTACAAAGCCAACTCACCTCTAATCTAACAGGAGCTGTCCCCATCAACTATGGAGACAATCGGGTTTATCAACATTTCCATCGTCCTTCGCTAACAGTAAGTAATACTATAAATATCATCCAGAATTATGGTAAACGTACACTTGATTTGCATTTCTCTGTTGGTTATGCTCAGCGCCCTAACACATTGATAGTTAATGTGGATTCTCTTTTACCACAAACATCAGTCCATTATAATCAAGAATTGAAGTCACGCAACATAGCGGGTGACTTCCACACTAACTTTACCTTTCACTTAGGATTGTTCTCTATAGACTATGGGGTTTTAGCTAATGCCAATTTGCATGGCATAAAGACAGATTTAAGTGGTTTTACTAATTTGATGGCAAATGGTAGTCAAAATCACACATCACAGTCGGTATTAAATGATTTATGGTACAACATTTATGAATTATCGCTAAATCAACAATACAAATTCGAGCAGGCAGGTTGGCGTCTCTCCCTTACCTGCCCTCTAAACTTATACACACAAACTCTTGATGACCATATCACTAAGAACAAGAATAAATATACTCGCTTACTTGTAACACCATCGTTTACTGTAAATTATGAGTGGCGCGATTGGAGTGGTAACATCAATGCATCATACTATAAGAATGTCGGAGATCCTGGAAGTATTTATAGTGGTTATATAATGAACAACTACCGTACATTTCAGCGGTCGTATGTTGAACATTTGTCGGAGACAAGTCGCTTCACAACGAGCGCATCAGTTGGGTATCGTAGTGCTCTTACAGCAACCTTTTTCCGTATAAATGGTAACTATGGGCACACTCGTGACAATCAAATTTATGGTTATGAGTATCGAGGTGCAACCAGTGTTGTACATGCCATTGATAAAAAAACATATACAGATAATTATGCTTTCGGCTTTGATGGTAGCAAAGGTTTTGATTGGTTACAATCAACCATTCGTGCTTTTGGAGGCTATAGTTATAGTAAGAGTGAGCGCCTCATTGCTCAGAATCTTTACCCTTTCCATTCTCGAACAATCAGTATTGGAGGCGGTGGTACTATCACTCCTCTTACATGGCTTAATATTGTTTTTACCAGCGGATATGCATGGAATGTGTCATCCATAGATGCTATAAATAATAATTCTTCACAGACTGTTCGAACTGCAACTCAGCGTATCAAGTTTAATGTCTTTGTCACTAAGCAATTTACGTTTACTACTACAATAGAAGGTAATTACAACAATTTGACCGAAAAGAACAGGCACACATGGTTTGGAGATATGTTGTTTAAATACAAATTGAAGCATATTGAATTAGACTTGCAAGCTAATAATCTTTTCAATCAGCGTCAGTACACAAGGGTTAACTATAGTGGTCTTGATATATATTCATCTACTTCACAATTGAGACCTCTTAACATAGTAGGAACTATACGATTTAAAATATTATAGAAAAGGGTATGAATAACTTGAGTTATTCTTAATAAAACATATATATTTGCGATAAAATAAACATCAGATTAATGGAACTAATACAAAGTTTATCTTTTATAATAGCACTCATTCTCATGCCGTTTTTATGCAGGAAACAGCCGTTTCCTATTAAACTGATCTATATCGCCTGCATGACCTTGCTAACTCCGATATTCGGATATCCAGTCTATCGGTACATTATAACTCACTAAGAGAAGGTTCTTTCTTTTATAGCAGTTTGTTTCTATATAAGGGAAAGTACTGCAATCTGGTAAAACTTAGCAACTCTTTTGCATCGTATTTAGTATGCGCACATGTGGTGCTAAGACTTAGCACGCTATGTGCGGAGTATCAACACGAAATGTGCGGAGGCTTAACACAATGGCTAAAAACCTGAACTCGGGCTAAGTATCATACCACTCTTCTGTTTGGTTTTAGTACAACGGCTCTTTTAGACTCAATCTTTTGATTGGGTCTAAAGATAATAATAAAACAGATTACTTTAGAATAATGTAAGCTGTCCCGAATGTTGCTCTATAGCAAAGTCTATGTTCACTGCTGGCTTCTTCTCAAAGAAGCAGTAGGCTGCAATAGCAGAGAGAACATTCATTGCGAAATTAAATATGCTTCTATGCCTTGAATGCACTAATTGAGCTACATTCTTTAGCTCATCATTGATAGTCTCTATTACAGATCTTTTCCTTAGAAGAAGTCTATCATAAAGTGGCATCAGTTTATTTTTCATGTTACTCCTAATGCCAGTAACTAAATTTATTCCATCATTGAACAATCGCTCAAATAATCCTTTGAGAAATGTACACTTTTGTCTGCAAACAATCTACCAAATACATTGTCTGTCAACCTGTTAAATACATTTTCGTCTCGGTCATCAATATTTGCTTTAGTAAGCATAAAGTTTAGAATCTCACCTCTTTCATTACAGATAAGATGTAGTTTGAATCCAAAATACCATCCCATTGTACTCTTACCCCTTGTTGCATAATTTCTAAAAACCTTATTGCGACAAATACGTTTATTATGGCAAACTGGAATACAAGTTGAGTCAATAAAACTAATACCAGTACACCTCCCAAAACAACATATTTGCAGGAACATCATCATCTCTACAGAGACTCTGCCTCTAATTCAAGAAAACGATTATAAGACAATTGATTTGGAAATAAATCTGCTAAATGCTCTTTTACGAAGAAGGTATAATAGTGACGGAAATTACGATAGGAATTAAAGTGGAAGCAAATTAAAATCGTTATGATTTCAGACTTACTCATACGCCACCTGCGATGGCGATGACATCCTTTATTCCTTTCTGAGAGACCTATTTTATCAGTTCCTAACTCAAATTCTTTGCAAAAGTCATCTGCAATACAGAAAATTTCAGTAATTTTGTCCTTGGTAATCATCGTTATGTTTATTGTAATTGATTGATTTTCAACTATAAAGTTACAAAAAAATATAATGAGATTACCAACTTTTTGCAGACTTTTCTTATCCCGAGTTCAGGTTAAAAGTGAGAGGAGAAGGTCATCTTTGTAACAACTAAGAACCAATAAGCACACATTCATTATTCAATACTGACATATAAATAAACAGAAAGAGGTTGATCTCTAATGCTACATTGCGTAGCCTTCGAATCAACCTCTTTAATTATATTAGTCTCAAAAACAGGAGGACTATTCTTCCTCATCCTTTACTTCTGCCTCATGTTCAGCAATCAACTTCTGCTGGATATCATTTGGAACAAGCTCGTAACTTGCGAACTTTGTTGTGAAACTTGCACGACCACCAGTGAGAGAACTCAGTGAGATACTATAATTAGCAAGCTCCTTCAAAGGAATCTTTGCCTGTAACTTCTGATAACCTGCCTCAGAATCCATACCCATAATCATGGCACGACGTCCCTGTAAGTCGCTCATTACGTCACCCATATAGTCACCAGGAACATACACCTCTAAGTCATAGATTGGCTCGAGAATCTTTGGACCTGCAGCCTTGAAAGCATCTGAGAACGCATGACGAGCAGCCAAGGTAAATGAAAGTTCGTTAGAGTCAACTGGGTGCATCTTACCGTCATAGACAATTACACGTACATCACGTGCATAGCTACCCGTCAGTGGACCACGCTCCATACAATCCATCACACCCTTTAAGATAGCTGGCATAAAGCGAGCATCAATAGCACCACCGACAACAGAGTTGATGAACACGAGTTTACCACCCCAAGGGAGATCGCGCTCTTCACGTCCCTTGATATTCATCTTGAACTCCTGTCCGTTAAACTTATAGGTTGTTGGATCAGGCATACCCTCTGCGTATGGCTCAACAATCAAGTGCACCTCACCAAACTGACCTGCACCACCACTCTGTTTCTTATGACGGTACTCAGCCTTTGACCGCTTGGTAATTGTCTCACGATATGGAATCTTTGGCTCCTTGAAAGTCACCGAAGTTTCTCATTATTCTCCAAACGCCACTTCAAAGTACGTAGGTGGAACTCGCCCTGTCCATGAACGATTGTCTGCTTCAACTCCTTACTCTGCTCAACAACCCATGTTGGATCTTCCTGACGCATCTTCAATAAAGCAGCCATGAGCTTCTTAGTCTCCCCGTGAACTCTTAGCTCAACGGCACGAGAGTATTTAGAGTTTGGATATTTAATGAAGTCAAAACGCTGGTCAGTACCTTACCATTCAAGGTGTTACCAGTCTTTACATCCTTCAACTTCACAGTACAACCTAAGTCACCAGCATTTAACTGGTCAACAGGAATACGGTTAGCACCTGCACAAGCATAAAGCTGTCCCATACGTTCCTTTGATCCACGGTCAGAGTTAGTCAAGTCATCACCCGACTTCACACAACCACTCATCACCTTGAAATAGCTAACTTCACCGATATGTGGTTCCATACCCGTCTTGAAGAAGTAGAGTGACTCTGGACCATTACTATCTGGAGTAACTTCCTCACCACGTGTATTATGAATCTTAGGCATCTCATCAACGAAAGGAACAACATTGCCTAAGAACTCCATCAGACGACGAACACCCATGCTCTTACCTGCACATACGCAGAAAACAGGGAAGATAGAACGTGTTACAAGACCCTTACGGATACCTGTACGCAACTCATCTTCTGTCAATGTTTCCTCCTCAAAGAACTCTCCATCAAGCCCTCATCATTCTCGGCAGCAGCCTCAACGAGTGCTTTTATGTAGTTCCATTGCCTTTGGCATCTGGTCAGCAGGAATATCCTCAATGATAGGTTCGCCACCTTCTGGCTTCCAGCTGTATTTCTTCATCAACAGAACATCAATCAAACTATTAAAGCCAGGACCTGTTTCGATAGGATATTGTACAGGAAACACACTTTGAACCATAAATCTCCTGCATGGTGGAAATAAGGTTATCAAAGTCACACTTGTCAGAATCCAACTGGTTAATAAGGAAGATAACAGGCTCTTGAGCTTCTCGGTATAGCGGAAATTGTTCTGTGTTCCGACCCTCTGGTCCATACTGACCATTGATAAGAATAACAGCCTCATCGGTTACATTGAGGGCAGTAATCGCGCCACCTACGAAGTCATCACTACCCGGACAGTCGATGATATTCAGCTCTATTATTCCACTCAACATGGAATACCGTTGGGAACACTGAATAGCTATACTCCTGTTCAACAGGGAAATAATCGCTAACAGTATTCTTAGCTTCTACTGAACCGCGTCGCTTAATGACACCAGCTCTGAACAACATACTTTCGGCAAGAGTCGTCTTGTTGCTACCGGCACTGCCAACCAAGGCAATGTTCTTAATCTCGTTTGTCTGATATACTCTCATATCTGATAGATTTAAGCTGTTAGTAATAATTTATTTCGTCTCAAGGACAAGCCGTAGCTCATCAATTCTGCGGTCTAAGTTATACATTTTTCATCGAAAGCACCAAAAGTTTCTTACGAAAAACGAAATCTTTTAAAAACTTATTAGTACATTTGCATTAATTCTTGTAAGGCATACATTATATATACGCACATACACTTATCATGTTAGGATTATACATTCACATACCTTTCTGTGCCAGTCGCTGCATTTATTGTGGCTTTCTATTCTACTGTGCCAGCCAAGAAGAAGGACGAAAGGCTTTCTGTAGAAGAACGCTATGTGAATGCTATCTGCCATGAGATGGAACTGCGTGCGGAGAAGAATAGCAACAACTCTGGTGAAAGAATAGGCGGTTTGTCAACTATCTATTTGGGTGGTGGCACTCTTCACAGCTTTCTTTTGAGAGCCTACAAAAGATATTCCAGACGATAGACAACGTGTATCACATTGGTTTAGAACTGGGATACAGAGAACAACACTTGTACCACAGCGACCCTATCGAAATAACAATGGATGTAACCCTGATGATATAACGGAGGAATTTGCACAGAACTTGCGCTCTCTTCTATCAATCGTATCTCAATGGGGAGCACAGACTTTTCTCGATGAACGCCTACGTTTCCTGCATCGTAGACATACAGCTGACGAGGTGGAAACAGCAGTCAAAACGTCTGAGAAATGCAAACATCAAGAACATATCAGTAGACCTTATGTTTGGCTTTTTCCCAATGAGACACTTGAAGAATGGAAAGAAGATATTGAGCGACTGCTTTGCTTTTAGACATTGAACATATCTCTGCATATAGTCTTATGTACGAAGAAGGGACTCCCTCTATCGACTTCTTCAAGCCGGAAAGGTCAAGGATATGGACGATGAACTTTATCGTCAGATGTACGATACTCTCATCGACCGCTTAGCCGAAGCTGGTTATGAACAATATGAGATTAGTAACTTTGCCAAGCTTAAAGTTCAAACCTCAAAGTTCAAAGTTCAAAGTTCAAACCTCAAAGTTCAAAGTCCCTACCGTTCTCAACACAATAGTTCGTATTGGCACAATGTCCCTTATATAGGCATCGGAGCCTCAGCCCATTCCTACAGCAATGGCAAGAGGAGTTGGAATATAGCAGATACCAAGGCTTATATCGCTGCAATTGAGGAAGACAGACTCCCTTGCGAGGAGGAGATAATTGATGCAGATACACATTACAATGACATGATTATGACCGCCCTCCGAACATGTGAAGGAATAGATCTCTCAACGCTCTCTGCTAAATACTATACTTATCTCATGCGCCTTGCTGAGCCTTTACAACAACAAGGTTTGTTGAAAGAGGACAATGGTTGGCTCCATCTCACCCGTGACGGCATCTATGTTAGCGACTCCGTTATGAGCGATTTAATGAAAGTATAAGTCTATCACCACAATTCATCACCACCTATCACCCAACACCCAACACCCATCCTCACAAATCATCATCACTCAACATTCAACACCCAACACCCACCCTCACAATTCATCACCACCCATCACCCAACACCCAACACCCAACAACCCCATGACCAACGAAGAATTTGAAAAGAAATGGGCAGAGAATCGCAAAGAGATTCTTGCCAACAACGAAGAGTATCAGCGTATTGCCCAGAGCTATAAAGGTTCGGGCTGGATTGATTATGTCATCTTAATAGCAGGTTTTGTCATCTGCGAGAACTATACCAAAAACTATTGTCAACAGTATCGTACTCCAATATCTCCCTTGCCCTTGTTGGCACGATCTTTATATGGTTGGGCTATCGCCTTATCAAGAGTCTATTCAACAGCAAGCAAACCTTAGGAGAACTCGAAGAAAAGATAAAGCAGCAATACAAAGATTCTATTAGTGATTAATCCACATACATGGTATGATTAGCCTCAATTAGGTGGTTGTATAAAAGGGAATAAACTACATGACAAATGTAATTAGGTGCAACGTCTATCTATCTTTTACAAACAGTTTATTCCCCATGTAATTGATTTATTTGTAAACTCTTTTCGCACAGATCAAAACCAATACATGCTCTTTTGGCTTCTTAAAGACGCCCAATTGACTTGCAAAAGATGCCCTTTAAGACCCTTACTAACGCCCTTTTGAAGTCCAATTAAGCACCTTTTATTTTACTGCTTTATAACCAATTGATTTCCTGTTGGTTACAAACCAGCTTCGCACATGTATTTTTGCCGTTAGTTATAGATGTTTTCTTCGGAATTATGTAATGATTTTTCAAACCCCATCTGCATATTTTCGAAGTCTAAAAAGAGATCATTTTCAATGTCAGAGGATGATAATAGGATAGAATGTTGACCATCTTAGCCAAGTTTTTGTTTAGTGAGTAACTTTGGTTCTTCCATTAAAGCGATACGAAAAGCGTCCACACATTTAACGGAAGAACCATGAATATAACTTATAGAGTAATCATAATTATGAATTATAGATTATGGATTCTGAATTATAATGGTAATCATAATTATGGATTATGAATTATGAATTATGAATTCCCTCGCTCTTTTTTTCTCCTTTGCAGGTGGCAAAATAAGATTCAAGATAACGCCCACCATAGCTGAAAGACCAATACCACTGATAGAGAAGCTACCCTTCTGCAGCACAGCACCACCAATACCCATCGTCAGTGTAATAGATATGATAATAATATTACGTGTACGATTAAGGTCAACCTTATGCTGAACAAGGTTCTGAACACCTACAGGTAGTAATAGTACCAAAAGAGCAATAGCATGATACCTCCTAAGACTGCAGAAGGAATACTCTGCAGAAGCGCACTCAACTTTCCGATTACTGAGAAGACAATAGCTGTTGCAGCAGCATACGGATTACCTGAGGATGAGTCACCTTTGTAATGCTCATCGCACCTGTCACCTCACTATAAGTTGTCACTGGAGGACCGCCAAAGCAAAGAAGCAGCCAAACAAGCCAAGCCATCACCTAACATTGTACTGATGCAAACCCGGTGACTTCGTAAAGTCTTTATCTGCTACAGCACTTACTACATACACATCACCAACATGCTCAATCACAGGAGCTATCGCCACAGGAATCATATAAAGGAATGGTTCCCATGCAAACTGTGGCAACTGAAAATGTGCTAATGCAGGTGGAAGAGCGAACCAAGGCGCTGCCTCTACACCTGAGAAGTCGACAATACCCATAAGGGCAGCTACGCTATAGCCCACAGCAATACCGCAAATAACAGGTACTAACTTCATCAAGCCACGACCCATAGAGAGGACTGTCACAGCCGTTCCCAATGAGATAAAGGCTATAAGCCAGTTTGTTTTTTTGCCATGTCTCACTGCTGCTTTTTGACAGAGAAAGACCTATCAAAATGATTACCGGACCGATAACAACTGGTGGGAAAAAGCTTATCCAATAGTTTCTTTCCTGCCACTTAATCAGTGCTGACATCACGAAGTAAACAAGTGCAACACCAGCTATTCCTGCCAACGTTCCTGGCATACCCCACTGCTTTTGATGCAGAGATAATTGGAGTAATGAAGGCAAAAGGAAGAGCCTAAAAAAATAGGAACCTTACCTTTTCGTAACCAAATGAAAGATAAATGTTCCTAAACCTGCTGTGAATAACGCTGTTGCTGGGTCAAGTCCCACGAGCAAAGGGACGAGAATAGTAGCACTGAAAGCAACAAAGAGGAATTGCACTCCCACTATTGTCTTTCGCATCGGCGATAGTTGTAAATTACTCATGTATAGAATGATTTTTATTAGTATTTGTCAGAGATGTATTGCTACGCATTCAATTTGCAAAATTATAAAAAATGTATGTCATTGTGGTTGAAATAAGAGAAAAAATGACTTTTAACCTCAATTCCGCAGCATTATTCCTTGTGAGGTACTTTTTATATTGAAGTGACATTTTAGGATTTATCCATTGATATGGGGATTTTCTGGGGTTCTTGGTTCTTGCATAGTCATGAAATCCCCCACCCAAACCAATGGGGAAGTATGAAAAACCACAAAAATGATGTTTATTCAAGGAAGACCTCAGAGTAGTAGTTTTTATTTGTATATAGGTTCAGAACGTTCTGCCTTCCAGTGCGCACCCATTTTGCTGGCACACTGACAAAATGTAGGATAAAGGCTTTCAGCCTGCTTGTCTTTTTCAATGGCTTGACCTTCTCACTGATATTACGGATGAGATAGAGATAGAAGTTCTTCAGCATGGCGGTAACCATCATGAAAACCATGTTCTCAGCCATAAAGGAAAAGGGCAGATGCGACCAGCCAAAGTCATTGTTCTGTATGTCGAAGTTCTTTTCGCTTGCTCCACGCTCATTATAAAATGTAATGATGTCTTTCTCGGTAGACATCCAGTTATTGGTGAGGATACAGCGGTATGTGTATATTACTCCGAACATATCCGTCTGCTCCCTGCCATCCTTGTCTTTCAAAGGACTACGCTGTACGACAAGCCTGTATGACTTTCCTTCTATTAAGTTGTCTATGCTGATGGAGGTGACATCGCATTTCTATAGCCAAGCTCAACGCCTTTCCATTCTTTCAACTGTCGGAAGTTCTCATAGCGACTGCCACAGTTGGCTGCACGCATATAGAACGTGTTGCAGCGCGACTCTACGGTTTGGATGATTTCCTTTGAGAACGACCCACAATCAGCACGGAAACGCTCTATTACCACACCAAGTTCTGAGGTTACACGGTCCATAATGCGACAGAGCGTGTCTTCTTGATGGAATCTCACATTGGTGTTTCCGTCACGATTCTCACCTCCGACTATGATTCCCCAATGGAGCTCCAACCTGGGAAATAGCCAAAAATCCTGCTTGTAAGAATACTTTGCATCGAACTTGTGGGGCTGGAAACAAACTGGTGGTCAAAGTCTAAGTCAACATGACTACCCACCTTTATAAGCCTCATCCTCCGTATCATTCGTAAAAGTAAGGTATTCAACTTCTGTGCCGTGTTGAAACTATACGACTTGTCGGAGGTTTCGCTCTTATAGACAATACTTTTCTCGGCAAGTTCCTTTAGTCCGCGCCCCACAGTGTCGGCACCGGGTAATAGCGTATCAGATCTCTGCTTGAACTGTCCTATAAGCACATTGATGTCCTCAAGGCATTCTCCACCACAAAGGTAACTGAAGAAGAGAGAGCCGAAAATACTTCCATGGCTGAATGCTTTGCCGCTACTTCCACGTTTGCCCAATACAGATTCGGTAAGTTTTTCAAAGCCCAACTTTGAGAAAACGTCCATAATGTGATAAATTCCACCGAAAGAAGTGATATTCTCGTTTTTAATTGCTACCTTTGTCATGTCAGATATTTTATTTGTTTTTTTTGTTGGTAGCACTAAGATAGGTGAAATTTCTGACATATCCAAGTGTTTTGAGAACTTTGTTTCTCAGACACTTGGAGTTCTTACAAGAATTTATGCTGCGGAATTAAGGTTTAAGTAGAAAAAGAGTTCCTTTATGTATGATAGCGCAATTCTTTTTGTATCTTTGAGTCATCTTTTCTAAGTCTAAACAGATAATACGCTATGACAAAAAAACTTCTATATGTCCCTATCCTACTTTTATTAGTTTGTTGCACACAATCTAAAAAGACTCTACATATACTTGAAAAAACAGCCCAGAAGACTACAACAAGTTCACAGCTGACACTTGAAGATGCTGCTAAGAAAGCCAAATTAGATTACGTTCTGTCTGAAGAGGAGACAAAGTTCGTCTCAAGTTCAAATATGTTCAGTCTGAAGTTGTTCCAACTATTAGCCAAAAAGAACAGTAAGGAGAGTATAGTTTTATCGCCCATGGCTGTCATTTATTCATTAGACATGATTAACAACGGTGCAAACGGAAAGACACAAGAGGTCATTTCGAAGGCACTTGGCTATACGCCTAATGACCTTGATGCCATTAACTCACTTAACAGAACAATGCTGATTGGTCAGAGAAAGGAGGAAACGAATGTAGATAATGAATCGATGGGATATATGATTACTGCCAACTTCCTTATGCTACATGAGCAAACAAAGCTATTACCTGACTTTCAAGAAGCATTAGAACACTATTATTTTACCAATATTATCGACTCTGCCAACACCTGAAGGGCAAAGAAAAGTGCTAACAAACTTTGTAAAACAATCACCAAAGGTGAGATTCAATCCTTGCCTATCAACCTTACAGAACCTCGTGCCGCACAGCTTATCAATGCCGTTACGCTTAAGACGGCTTGGAGCTTACCGTTCGACAAAGATATCACAAAGCCTATGCCTTTCTTCGCTGAGGATGGTAAAAGCAAGCAGGTCAATATGATGAGCAACTATGATACGATGCAAAAGTATCAAGGTTATACCACAAAAGGATTATCAAGTGCTGCGTATGCCTTTAGAAAACGGCTTTTAGTCTATATGCTGTCCTACCTCTAAAGAAGAATAACTTGCAGGATGTCATTCGCAAGTTAACAATCAAAGAATTGCATAAAATCTCTCAAAACACCAAAGCGTATGACTATGTAAACGTACTGTTTCCACGCTTTACCATCTCTGCAAATATTCCTATGAAACAGCATTATGGTGAAATGGGCTTAGGTAATCTATTCTCTCGAAAGTCCCGATTTCAGTAAAATGAGTGCTCAACCACTTGCTGTTGACGATGTTTTTCCAGCAGATAAAACATGAATATTAACGAGGAAGGAATCAGCGCAAAAAGCCATTCAAGTGATGCTATTTGCCAAACTATCAGCTATGGATAGTTCATCTACGTTCACCTTCAAGGCTGACCATCCTTTCCTTTATTACATCCTTGATAAGTATAACAACATCTGTTTTATCGGGAAATACATGGGTTAAGGGTTCTTCCATTAGAATGTTTATCAATTGGTTTTTATATATTAAAGACAATTGCATGAACCAATAATTACAAATTTCATTATTTTGTATTTTGATCTTTTAATTGATTCCTGAAGAGCTTTTTGCTATATACCACATCAAAACCGGTGGAACTGCATTTCCAATCTGTTTATATGACTTTGCTTCAGACTTGTTTAGGATGAAAGTGTCAGGAAAAGATTGAATTCTAGCAGCTTCCCTTGGAGTGAATCGACGATACAGTTCTTTCTTAGGATCGACTAAAAGAAGCGGGTCCCTTGAATTTATACTTGTCTTAGCCAAGTGTGAAGTGATAGTTAAACAAGGCCTATCAAGATCTTGCCACAATCCACGCTTCATATTATTCTTTTGCATTTTTCATCCCTTGGACAGCTTTTTCTGAAAAATAATACTTTTGTTCAGTAATCGCCAAAGAATCTATAACCTTTGAAAGTGGTGTGAATCCTTCTATTTCAGAACAAAATCCTTCAGGATAACAAAAATTGCAATTTACATCATTCCTAATGCCGATTATAATGACCCTTTCTCTCCTCTGAGGGATACCAAACTCAACAGCTTTCATCAATTTATATTGAACCTTGTATCCAACATTTTCAAACTCTTTTGTGATTTTCTTAATGATGTTTCCTTTTTGCAAAGTTAGCAGCCCTTTTACATTTTCACAAATAAAATATTTAGGTTGCTTTGTTTCAAGAAATCTAACGAGTTCTTTATATAAGTTTGCACGAGCATCATTTGTGTCCTTAGTGGGGTTCACTGTGCTGAATGACTGACAAGGGAAGCCACCAATCATAACATCAATATCAGGGAGAACTGAAAAATCTTCGTCCAACACATCTGCTAGAATTGCTTTATGAGCAAAGTTCTGATTATAAGTTTCAACTGCCCATTTATCAAAGTCCACTGCATAAACAATTTCGAAATTTAATTCTTCGTATTTTTTCCCAAGGTATATAAAGTTACCTAGCATTCCTAAATCAGAGCCACCACATCCACAAAACAAGGATGCAACTTTCAGCTTTTTTTATTTGGCATATCTATGTTCTATTACTTTAGCATCAAAGTTCATTTGGTATATGGTAGGATAAACCTCAATGTCCCCATCAATTGCTTTCTTGAAAGGATTTTTTTAATCCTAACAACAAATGTTTTTGTTTTTGGTAAAATATACTCTGTAAATGTTGTAATACTCTCCATATTGCTCAGCAGCCACCCACTCTTTTGCTGTAATATTCAAAGAATCCATCCATGAATTATCAAAGAAGGTTCTGTTATTCGTTTTGTCGCTTTCACTTCAATATATCTTGCAAACTCAGGTCTTATCGGGTTCTCATCTGCTTCTATTGAAGATATATCATATCCCAAACCTTTTGTTTTACCAAGTAACAGGACCTTGTTTACAAGTCTTTCCTTAAAATTCTTTACCCTTTCTTGTTCTAATTTGAATACTAGGGCTCCCCTTCATCACCAAGATCAATTGTTGATTTCATTGCACCGCCTTGTGCTTTTTGTACTTCTCTACCGACAATAACAATGTCATTATTGAGAGTCGTTTGGATGCTTAACAGTTCTTTATTAAATGTCCCATAACAAGCTTTCCAATCCTCATAATACAAACATTTTTCTTTCTTGATGGTCAGGTCATATTTATAAGCATCAAACTTAAAATTATTCAGCTGCTTCAAGAAAATAGCAATAGAATCTGCTTCATCTTTATTCAACCAAATATAAGTTGCATCAGCTTCTATAATATTTGCAAGTTCCAGCAAATTGAATTGCTCTTTGATGTGTTGCCAATCTCTTGAACCTTGTAACTTTTCACGCTTCACTTTATTCTGTCTATCTTCTATAATGCGATTATATACAGCATAAGGGGGAATATTTCCTTGAAGAACATCAAGATTGTTCAAAACATAATATCCAATTTCCTGCTTAGTAAGAAGCACTTTTGAAGGCTGTGATTGTGCATAATATAATAAAGATACAACAAAACAAAAAGGTTTTAGATGAATATTATTATCAATATCTTCAATCACAAAAATTCAGTTTCTTTTGCACCATTTGAAATTGAAAGTTCAAACAAATATTCTTAAAGAAATTTGGGTAATCATTTTTTTCTCAATAAGATATTTGCAAGATTCGGATTCGTAGATGTAAGTTACACCAGATTCATCAGTTGAAGGGTAATATAATCCCAATAATATTCCTGCATTTCTGTAAAATGATTCTTTATAGTTTTTCTGATTGCTATCAGACAAAGAATCATAAGAACCTGTATTGAATAAGGCTTTTGACAGATATTTATAACAAGAAGATTTAAAAACTTCTTCTTCACAAGGACAAAACTTGTGAACCATATTGGCATATAATGGCAATAAATCTTCCATATCAGTTTGGCTTTTTGCCTCTGATTATAGTGCATCTATGTTGATGTTCTGGAATATACATAATTATAAATACTTTTTAGTTGTTCTGAAATGGCTTTTGCCAATAATGGTGGAACAGCGTTTCCAACTTGCCTTAGTTGACTTCCTTTATTTCCTGTAATAATAAACCAATCAGGGAATGACTGGATTCGAGCTGATTCTCTAGCAGTAGGAACACGATTGAATTTGTAGTGGAAATGATGGTTATGTCCACAATCTATGGTAAAACTTGGTTTCTGACTATTCAATCTGGTCCAAGCAATATGAACCTTTCTTGTACTTTGAAGTTCAATAGGTAAATCCTTGTAATTTCCACCATCTGGAACCATTGCAATAATTTCTTTTGTTTTTTCATTATGGATTGTTATTTCGTGATTGAATACACCTTTACTTCCACTTCTTGCATATTGCTGAAACTCGCTTTGGGGTTTACAAGGGTAATCTGCCCCTGACTCCAAAGAACCTTCAGGCAGGTCACACAAGGCTTCATATGATGTCACTTTATTTTTATCCAAAGGTGTCGGAAATTCAAACTTCTTGCCATTGAGTAAACCGACAAATACAGCCCTCCTTCTATTCTGAGGGACACCATAATCAGAAGCTAGCATTACTTGGACATTCACCGTATAACCAAGTGATTTAAAATCATTGATGATAGCGTCTTTTATTACACCTTTGCCAATGCTAAGAATATTTGGGACATTTTTCCATAACAAAGGCTTTAGGTTTAAAAAACTCACAAATTCAACAAAAGATTCATAAAGTTTGTTTCTTTTCGTCACTAATAATACGCTTTCCCGCAATAGAAAAGCCTTGACAAGGTGGTCCACCAACAATAACATCCACTTCTGAAATATTATAATCAGCTTTAACTTGAGGGGGCTAAGGATGCTAAATCGCCACAAAGGACTTTAGCTCCTTTTTCGGTTTAAAGAATAAGTTTCTAACGCATCTTTCCAATTATCAATAGCAACTAAGCCTTCAAAAGCCTGACATTTCAAAAGCCCAAAGATAATCCACCACAACCGCAAAAAAAGGTCGATAAAGGTTGGAATTATATTTGTTTGTTTCATAACAACTCTTAAGAGCATTTAAATTTTATGTGCAAAAATACGAAATTTTTCCAAAAGAATCTGCTCATTGTTTAGCTGAAATAAACAAATATGTATCTTTTATGAGAATACTTCAACGCAAATGAAAAAGTTCAAGAAATAATATTGCTGATAATTACACAACTTCATTGTTTCTTTTGTGTTATTTTTTTACTAACTTTGTGCATTACATATAATGCAGAGAAAACTTAGGTTTAAACCGACATTAGTCATTAGAGTTTTATACATATCGCAGGCTAATGGGCGATTTGACTTAAATAAGCCTACAATATGGTTTGTAAGGAGTTTAAAACAGTTCTTGATTCTTTGATATAAGGCTGTTTAGGAACTTTCTTATTCAAAAATAAACATTTAGGAAAGAAAAAAGAAAATGATATCAATAGACGGACTGACGGTGGAATTCGGCGTGAAGCCATTGTTTAAGGATGTTTCATTCGTCATCAATGAACGAGACAGGATAGCCTTAGTGGGAAAAGAACGGAGCGGGAAAGTCAACGATGCTGAAGATTCTCTGTGGAATGCAGAAGCCTCACGAGCGGCGTTGTGTCTGTACCAAACGATACAACAATCGGTTATCTACCACAGGTAATGAAGCTTTCTGACGATACGACCGTGAAGGAGGAGACGCGTAAGGCTTTCGCTGACAAGACGAAGATTGAGGAGAGGCTCAAGAAGATGGAGCAGGAAATGGCTGAGCGAACTGACTATGAGAGTGAGGGATACGCTGAGTTAGTGGAGCGCTTTACGACTGAGCACGAACGATATATGATGATGGAGGAGAGAATTATGAGGCTGAGATTGAGCGTACACTAACGCAGTCTCGGCTCAGCCGTGATGACTTCGAGCGCCCCTACACGTGAGTTCTCTGGCGGATGGCGTATGCGTATCGAGCTGGCGAAGATTCTTCTCCGTCGTCCTGACGTACTCCTGCTGGATGAGCCAACGAACCACCTTGACATTGAGTCAATCCAATGGCTGGAACAGTTCCTCTCACAGAGCGCCAAGGCGGTTGTACTTGTGAGCCACGACCGTGCGTTCGTCAACAACGTCACAAACCGTACGCTGGAGATAACCTGTGGACACGTGGAGGACTATCGTGTGAAGTATGACGAGTATCTTGTCCTCAGAAAAGAACGTCGTGAGCAGCAGCTCCGTGCGTATGAGAACCAACAGAAGGAGATTGCCGATACAAAGGCGTTCATTGAACGTTTCCGTTATCAGGCTACGAAAGCCGTACAGGTGCAGCAGCGCATCCGCCAGTTGGAGAAGATTGTGCCTATTGAGGTGGACGAAGTGGACAATTCGGCTATGCGTCTGAAGTTTCCTCCATGTCTGCGCAGTGGAGATTATCCAGTCATTGCAGAGGGATTGGGGAAGACATATCCAAGTAGATTGCATAGTGACGGACCGGGTCAGACGGTCTTTGAGGGTGTCGACCTTATTATTAAGCGAGGTGAGAAAGTGGCTTTCGTCGGTAAGAACGGCGAGGGAAAGTCTACCTTCGTGAAGTGTATCATGGGCGAGATTCCTTTTGATGGTACGCTGAAGATTGGTCATAACGTACAAATCGGTTATTTCGCACAGAATCAGGCACAGCTGTTAGATGAGAACCTCACGATATATGAAACCATTGATAGAGTTGCCACAGGCGATATGCGCTTGAGGATAAACGACTTGCTCGGTGCCTTTATGTTCGGTGGAGAGACGTCGGAGAAGTATGTCAAAGTACTTTCGGGAGGTGAGCGTTCACGCTTAGCGATGATTAAGCTCCTGCTTGAACCTGTGAACCTTCTTATCCTCGATGAGCCAACGAACCACCTCGATATCGCCTCAAAAGAAGTATTGAAAGAGGCTATCAAAGCCTTTGACGGTACGGCAATCATCGTGAGTCACGACCGTGAGTTCCTCGATGGACTGGTAAACAAGGTGTATGAGTTCGGTGGCGGTAAGGTTAGAGAGCATTTAGGGGGTATCTATGATTGGTTGAGGAGCCCCAGCAGCCCCCTCCAACTCCCCCGAAGGGGGGAGAGTGCAGAGAACCTCTCACTGACACCATCTAAATCTAATGATAGCAGAAATGCTTCTCCCCTCCCTTCGGAGGGGTCGGGGGAGGCTCTGGGGAGGCTTTGTCCTACGCTGAACGCAAAGAGCTACAGAAGAAGATTCGTAAGGCTCAGCGTGCTGTGGACGAGTCTGAGGCTAAGATAGCGAAGTTGGAAGACGTAAGAGCGAACTCGATGAACTCCTAATGGCTCCCTGAGAATGCCTCAAATATGGAACTCGTGACGGAATATACCAACCTTCAGCGTGAACTCGATGAGGAAAAACGAACGATGGCTCATACTGTCGGAAGAGTTGAGACTTTGAACTTTGAACTTTGAACATTGAGCTTTGAACATTGAGCTTTGAACATTGAACTTTGAACTTTGAACTTTGAACTTTGAACTTTGAACTTTGAACTTTGAACTTTGAACTTTGAACTTTAAACATTGGACATTGAACATTTGTTTTGAACATTTGCTTTGAACATTTGCTTTTGAACATTGGACATTGCCTACATCGGTAATCATAATTATGAATTGTGAATTGTGAATTCTGAATTAAACCAAATATTTTTTACTATGCGTATCAAAAAACTTTTACCAATGATGCTCCTTGCATCTGCTCCCTTTACCGCTATGGCACAGGGTCAGGCAGGTATCAAGGCAGAGAACCTCGACAAGTCGGTACGTCCGGCTGACGATTTCTTCACGTTTGCCACAGGTGGATGGCAGAAACTCAATCCACTCCCTGGTGCTTTTTCACGCTTCGGATCTTTCGACCAGCTACAGGAGAACAACAACAAGCGTATCAACACAATCCTCACTGATTTGCTAAAGAAGCAGGGTAAGGAAGGCTCAACAGAGAGAAAGTTAGGCGACTTCTATAAGCTCGCTATGGACTCAGTGCGCCGTAACAAGGAAGGTGTGAGTCCTGTTAAGCCTCTGCTCAACGAGATGGAGAATGCAAAGAGTCTGTCTGACCTTCGTAGCCTTCAGCTGAAGTATGCAAGTTTCGGCTATGGTGTGCCAATGGGCTATTCCTTTGAGGCTGATGAGAAGAATGCGAAGATGAACATCCTCCTTATCTATCAGGACGGACTGAGCCTCGGACAAAAGGAGTACTATCTTGATAATGATAAGGCTACGACAGACATCCGTAATGCCTTCCGCCAGTTCATTGCTAATATGTTCCGACTCTACGGATTCTCTGATGCTCAGGCACAGGCTAAGCGTGATGCAGTGATGCGTTATGAGACGATGCTGGCACTGATATCAAAGAGCCGTACGGAATTGCGTGACGTAGAGGCAAACTACAACAAGATGACACTCGGTGAGTTTAAGGAGAAGTATCCTAATATCCCACTTGAGCAGTTGGCAAACGCTGAAGGTATTAAGAGCGAGTATATCCAGACAATGGTCGTATGTCAGCCAGCCTTCCTTGCAGGTGTTGACAAACTGACATCTACAGAGACTGCTGAGGAACTGCGTGCACGTATGGAATGGAACGCAATCCTTGCTTCAGCTAACTATCTGAGTGATGATGTGCGTGCGGAATACTTCAACTTCTTCAGTAAGACGATGCGTGGTACAAAGGAGGACTATCCTCGTTGGAAGCGTGCCACACAACAGGTGGAGAAGCAGATGGGTGAGGCACTCGGCAGAATCTACTGTGAGCGTTACTTCCCAGCCACAAGCAAGAAGCGTATGGAAGACCTCATCAAGAACCTTGAGGTGAGTCTTGCTGAACGTATCAAGGCTCAGGACTGGATGAGTGAGGCTACTAAGAAGGCTGCACTTGAGAAACTCTCTACCTTCTATGTGAAGGTGGGTTACCCTAACAAATGGAAGGACTTGAGCCAGCTTACGATTGACCCATCAAAGTCATATTATGAAAATGTACAGACCTGCCAGAAGTTCTGGGCAGAGGATGCTATCAAGGAGAAGGCTGGTAAGCCAGTAGACAAGGATAAGTGGCTGATGACCCCTCAGACAGTGAATGCTTATTATAATCCTACGACAAATGAAATCTGCTTCCCTGCAGGTATCCTTCAGTATCCATTCTTCGACCCTAAGGCTGATGATGCCTTTAACTATGGTGCCATCGGTGTGGTAATTGGTCATGAGATGACACATGGATTCGATGACCAGGGACGCCATTATGACAAGGATGGTAATATGACAGACTGGTGGACAGAAGAGGATGGTAAGAATTTCGAGGCTCGTACGGGTAAGTATGCTGACTTCTTCAGTGCTATCAAGGTATTGCCTGATCTCAATGCAAATGGTAAGCTTACATTAGGTGAGAACCTTGCTGACCACGGTGGTCTTGAGGTGGCTTTCAATGCTTTCGAGAAGACACCAGAGGCAAGAAGGGTAAGGTCATTATGGGCTTTACTCCAGAACAGCGTTTCTTCATCGCTTATGCAGGCGTATGGGCAAACAATATCACCGAGGCTGAAATCCGCAGTCGTGTGAAGAGCGACCCTCACTCTCTTGGCGAGTGGCGTGTGAATGGTGCTCTGCCTCATATTAATGCGTGGTATAAGGCATTCGGTGTGAAGGAGGATGATAAACTCTTTATCCCAGAGAATGAGCGTCTGAAGCTTTGGTAAATGATGGGTATTGGGTGATGAGTGTTGGGTGTTAGGTGTTGAGGGCTTGACTCTTAGCTGATTATTACACCTATCTTCAATATTGCCCGTACCACTAAATCTATAAGATTAAAGGCTCACGGCTAAGCATTTCTTTCAGATTCGATGCTGATAGAAATGTTTAGAGTGAGCCTTTTGTGTTTGTTTTGATACAGGGTTATCGTGTCGGTTAGGATATGTGTGTGCCTTATCCTATTTCTATTCATACTTTTATATAGGTAAGCCTTGTAGAATCTGTTATTAATTACTATCTTTGTAACCTATTTAAAGGAGAGAAAAAGAAGGATCGTATGCTTGTATGACCCTATAAAGATAAAGAAAACAGGATATGCCATTAAGATTGCCCGACGGACTTCCCGCTATTGATATACTGAAGCGTGAGAATATCAACATAGAAGATATGCTTGCTAAAGAGGATGATAAGCGTCCACTCCGCATTGTCATACTCAATCTTATGCCGTTCAAAGCTACGACTGAGACCGATTTCATACGCCTTCTTTCCAATAGTCCGCTATTGTTGGATATCAACTTTATGAAGCTCAAAAGTCATGCTTCTAAGCATACTCCTGCAGAACACATGGATCGTTTCTATCATACGCTTGAGGTACTTAGCAAGGAGAAGATTGACGGAATGATAGTCACCGGTGCACCTGTTGAGGGAATACCTTTCGAGGAGGTGGACTATTGGACAGAACTACAGGAGATATTCAATTGGGCACGTGAGAATGTGCGTTCAACGCTTTACATCTGTTGGGCGGCACAGGCAGGGCTCTATCATTTCTATGATATTCCAAAATATCCTTTACCTAAGAAGATGTTTGGCATCTTCCCTACGATTCCTTTAAAACCCGAACAGCCTCTCTTCCGTGGCTTTGATGATGTCTTCCGTATGCCTCAGAGCCGTCATACAGAGGTAAGACGTGAGGACATTGAGCGGGTTGACGACCTTGAAGTTATTGCTGAATCGGAGGAGAGTGGAGTGTCTATCGTAAGGTCACGCAGTAGACGTGAGTTTTTTATAACAGGCCATTTAGAGTATGCTCCCGATACACTTGACACAGAGTATCGTCGTGACCTTGGTAAGCGTGACGATGTTGAAGTGCCAAAGTATTATTATCGTGAGGATAATCCAGATAAAGGTCCACTGGTTACTTGGCGTTCACACGCTAATTTACTGTTTATGAATTGGGTGAGTTGGGTGTTAGATAGTGAATGATAGGTGATGATGAATGGTTATTTTGCTTAGCATCTATCACTCAAACAAAATGTAATCATCATCACCCAACAATTAACACTCGTCACTCACCATCCTATAAACACTTCATCATTACCCAACAATTAACACTCACCACTCACCACCCTATAAACACTTCATCATCACCCAACAATTAACACCCATCACCCAACAATTAACACTCATCACTCACCATCCTATAAACACTTCATCATCACCCAACAATTAACACCTATCACCCAACAATATGCAATCATCAACACCCAACACTCAACACCCAACCCCCATCACAATCGAACTCCTTGCTCCAGCCAAGAACCTTGAATGTGGAATGGCCGCTATTGAACACGGTGCAGATGCCGTATATATCGGTGCTTCCCGATTCGGAGCACGTCAGTCCGCAGGCAATAGTGTGGAGGATATTGGTAAGCTATGCGAATATGCTCACCGCTATGGTGCCACGGTTCACGTGACTATCAATACGATTATCTATAACGATGAGTTTGAAGAGACACTTGCTTTGGTACGTGAATTGGTGGACGTTGGTGTAGATGCCTTCCTCCTACAGGATATGGGTTTGATGAGTAAGGTAAGGGAGATAGTGCCTGATACGGTAGCTCTCCACGCCAGTACACAATGTGATACACGCACATGGGAGAAGGCTCTATGGCTGAGTCAGCAGGGTTTTGACCGTGTCGTACTTGCTCGCGAACTGTCTGCTGAAGAGATAAATAATATTCATAAGCGTTTACCGGAACTTGAGTTGGAAGCCTTTGTACATGGAGCTTTGTGCGTTAGTTACAGTGGTGTATGTTATGTATCACAGTATAGTTTTGGGCGATCAGCCAATCGTGGTGCGTGTGCACAGTTCTGTCGATTGGCGTTTGATTTGAAAGATTCAGATGGAAAGACCATCGAACATCAGCGCCATCTTCTCTCATTGAAGGATATGAGTCAGATAGATAACCTTGAAACACTGATGCGTTCAGGGGCATGTGCCTTTAAGATAGAGGGAAGATTGAAGGATATCAACTATGTGAAGAATGTCGTTTCGGCTTATAGTAAGCGCATTGACGAGATTATCAGTAAGCATCCAGGCGAGTTCCGTCGTGCTTCTTTGGGACGTGTGCGCTATTCGTTTACACCCGATTTGAAGAAGACTTTCAACCGTGGTTATACGAATTACTTCCTCAAGGGTAGACAGGCTGATATCTTCTCACCCGATACCCCAAAGGCATTGGGCGAATTTGTTGGTCGGGTAAAGGAGATAAGACGAGATAGTTTTAACGTGTCAAGTACTGCAAACTTTGCCAATGGTGACGGTCTGTGTTTCCTATCACGTGACACTGACAGTCAGTCAACACGTTTGGAAGGATTCCGTGTGAACCGTGCTGTTGGGAATAGGCTCTATCCTTTTAAGATGCCAAGAGGATTAAAGCCGGGTATGGGACTGTATCGTAATCAGGACCAAGCATTTGATAAAGATTTGAGTGGTAAGACTGCTGAGCGTAAGATTGCGATTAAGATTTGGTTTGGAGCCTCCCCTGAGACCTCTCCCAACCCCTCCAAAGGAGAGGAGTGCCTAACGAATAGTCGTGGGACAATATGGGCAAAAGCAGAGGTGATAGATGATAGGATTAACCATATCTCTCATGAATCGGAATCTAATGAATGTTCACAAGATTCTTCATCCACTTATAATTTTCACCAACGAATATCCAACGAACATCCCATTTGGCTCTCCCTTCCCCTTGGAGGGGCTGGGGGAGGTCTTCAACTTGCCCAAAAGCCTCAACGTGACAACATCATACGTCAGTTCACTAAATTGGGCAATACGGTATATGAATGTTCTGAGGTAGAGATAGTTGACGGGGCTGATAAATACTTCATCCCAAGCAGTATTCTTGCCGAACTTCGTCGTATGGTGGTAGAGGAACTTGACAAACAGATACTGAATATGCAGCGTGTGATGATTCATCGGAAGTCAGTGGATAAGGTATCTGACCATAAACCACATATATCGATGGTGAATCCAGCCCAATATCAGCAGTTACCTTATCTGTATAACATCTCTAATGATGCTGCGCGCAAGTTCTATGAACAGCAAGGATTAACCAAAGCAGAACCTGCTTTTGAGATTCAATATCCTACAGGTGCCACCAATGGTTCTGACTCATCAAACAAGACATTCTCTATCAAGGGAGATAAAGAAGCGGTTTCTCACTTGTTGATGCAGTGCCGTCATTGCATTCGTTATTCACTCGGCTATTGTGTGAAACGTGGTGGACAGAAACCTACTTGGCGTGAACCACTCTTCCTCGAACTCCCTGATAAGCGTCGTTTCCGCTTAGAATTCGACTGTAAGAATTGTCAGATGAATGTGTGCAACGTTACGTAATTGAAATTCATAACCCATAGTTTATCATCATGATTACGAATAAATGGAATCCCAAAGGACAAGGACTTGCGCAGACTTCAATAACAAAGAAAGCTAACAACTGTGCTGGTCTACGCTGTGGTATCGTTGGAGGAATCTTCCTCTTACTACTTAGCTTCTTATTTACAGGTTGTTACCATAAGAAGACTCCCTCGTCTTTCCGCTTGCCTGATAGCATTCAAGAGGCACAGATATCTCGGCGAATAGAAGCAGAAGGCGACTCTATTTTGAAGGATAATGACAGTGATGACATAGAATGGAGTGGCACACGAAGCAAGGTAGACTCCCTGGCTTTCCGCGTAAAACACCATTATTCGCAAGGGTTTAACTTTATTGTAACGGCAGATTCATTGATGCTTCTTCGTCAACAACCAGAAGAGGCTGTAAACAAGATGGAAACAGATTCCTTCGCTGTGAAGAACGGAAAGGAAGTTGTTGTGGCTGATATTCGTATTCTTCCCATTGACAAGCAGGACTCAGTTTGGGTGCAGATTGCAACGGAAGACTATGCCTTTGGCTGGATTCATGAGTCTCGTCTGTTAAAACAAGTTGACCCCGCTGACCCGATTTCCCAGTTTATCTCAACATTCTCGAACATTCACTTACTCATATTCTTGATTGTTATCTCAATCATGGGTGTAGGTTATTTGGCACGCAAGATATTGAAGAAGAACGCACACATCGTACACTTTTAATGATATTAGTTCGTTCTATCCCACGCTGTTAGCACGTCATCGTGGCGCTTTCTGCAGCCTTCTATGCAAGCATTCAGCTCTTTGCACCCTGAGACATGGCGTGAGTTCTACTTCCACCCCTCCCTTAATCCCTTCTCACAACCCATATTACTCAATATCTTCTTAGTTCTTGTCTGGGCTATGCTCATCATCGGTATTGCTACGATTGACGATGTACGAAGACTATTGAAGTCAGGAGAAGCCCTACTCTATCTTAGCGGTTTAGGTGCAGTATGTGCCGTGAATTACATCGTTTTTTCTGTACTCACCTTATATTATATAGGCTATCCACTTCTCATTGCCTATATCTATTATGCCTTCCGCATCTATCTACGCAAGAGCAGTGAGACTTATTATTGCGGAAACTGTGGTGTACGCCTGCATAGAAAAGGAAGATGTCCACACTGTGGAGCTGTGAATGAGTAATAAAAAGTACGCATTAGATAGAACTTTGAACAGACTTTACATCAGAAATAGACCTCCATTAGTTTAGAATTTTATTTACATTTTGATAGCCGTTTTTACCTTATTCTTAGGGTAAAAACGGCTATTTTCATTCCCTTTATAAGTAGCAAGCAATCAGATAGTTACAAAACAGCAAAGTAAAAGGTACCTAATTAGACTTCAAAAGGGCGTTAATAAGACTTCAATAGAGCGTTAATAAGACTTCAATAGAGCGTCTTTTAAGCAGCTCTAAAGGGCATCTATTCGAGTCCAATTAATCATATATTGATTTTTACATAATGATAAAATCCTGACATATTCATATAAGGTAGCTGATAGAATAAGCCCTTTCATAATTCTTATCCAGCCCCACTTATGTGGCTGTATCCCAACAGAATATTTGTAATATTCCTAATAAATTAGGATTGTTTATTATGTTTTTTTATGCTTACCTTTTGTCATCATTAACGATTTATAAAAAAACATTAGAAATAAGATTATATGATTAAGTCTAAACTTAGTATTGCCCTTTTAATGGCGACATCTTTGCCTATAGGAATGCAAGCTAACAACATTATCGAAAGCGGAGATACTTCCCGCGTCTATGATATTGACGAAGTTGTCGTCATAGACCAACCAAAGGAGGCTTTCCGTCTGCGCCAGCAACCATTGAGCAGCACTTCTTTCAATGGTGATTTGATTCGTAGCCTCAATGTGCAGGATGTTCGTAATCTTTCTGTGTTTGTCCCATCATTCTCTATGCCTGAGTATGGGAAGCCCGTTACACATCTTCTATATATATGCGCGGTATCGGCTCACGTGTCTACTCACCAGCTGTGAGTATTTATGTAGATGGTATGCCCATCTTGAGCAAGAGTGCGTTTAATTTCCACACATACGATGTCGACCGCGTCGACGTTCTACATGGTCCGCAGGGTACGCTTTATGGTATGAATACCGAAGGTGGATTGATTCGACTCTATAGTCGTAACCCTTTCCAATATCAAGGGACGGATGTAAAACTCTCTATTGGTTCGAAACTGCATCGTCAGATTGAGGCAAGTCATTATGAGAAACTGAATGATAAGATGGCATTCTCGGTAGCTGGCTTTCTATGGAGGACAAAATGGATTCTTCCGTAATCAGTATGATGGCTCACATGCCGACCTTATCAATGAGTTTGGTGGTAAGGGACGTTTCCTTTGGCGTCCAACAGACAGACTTAACTTTGACTTCATTGCTGACTATCAATATACTCGACAGAATGGCTTTCCATATGGTCAGGTGGTGACGAAAGACGACCTTTCTTCTGCTACAATCACCTCACCACTTTATGGATTGAAGGCTGGTACGCAATCGCCTAACCAAAATCGTCAAGGTAATTACCGCCGTAATATCATCAATACGGGAATGGGTATTAAGTATGCAGGAAACGGATTTGATATCAACTCGATGACTTCTTGGCAGTTCCTCCGTGACTATATGCTCATGGATATTGACTATCGTCCGCAGGACTTCATGCACCTTACACAACGTCAATTAGGGAATACCTTGACTGAGGAACTTTCAATCAAGAGCCGTAATAATAGTAAGTGGCATTGGACCTTTGGTGCTTTTGGTTCTTATCAGTGGTTGAAGACGACGGCTCCTGTTTATTTCGACCAAGACATGAACAGCTACCTGTCTAAGAAGATTACCGACTATGCGTATAACGGTATGCTCAATGCGATGGCAAAGGGTATGGCACAGAGGTTGATTGCAGGTGGAATGTCAGAGGAACTTGCCAACAAACGGCACGCGCAAGCACTGCTGCGGCTATCGCTGCGGCAGGTGGTGTCAATATAAATATGACAATGGACCCTGTTCCGGGTGTCTTCCGTACGCCAACTCTCAACTTAGGTGTTTACCATGAGAGTAATATTGAACTTACTGATCGCTTGATGGCGACTTTGGGTTTGCGCTATGATTATTCGCGCGTAAGCATTGACTATGAGACATCTGCACGTGTAGCATTGCAGGAGAGTGTGATGGGCATAAACATTAATCCTGTTATCACCTCGGCATTGAAGCATAGTGAGCATGATAGTTTCAAACAGTTCCTTCCAAAACTTGGTTTGACTTATCGTCTTCAAGACGGTAGCAATGTCTATGCAACATGGTCAAAGGGCTATCGCGCAGGCGGTTATAACTTCGAAATGTTCTCTGATGTTTTACAGACTGAGACCTCACAAGCTGCTAACAAGGCACGTGCTGATGTGGATATTGCACATGACGAGGCTTACTATGAGCGCATTGCAAAGACAATCGAATATAAGCCAGAGACAAGCTGGAACTATGAGGTGGGAGCGCATCTCAATCTCTTGAACAACCAACTTCACCTTGACCTCGCTGCTTATTATATGCAGATTCGCAATCAGCAACTCTCTGTGATGGCTGGCAACTATGGTTTCGGACGTGTGATGACAAATGCTGGTCGCAGTCATTCTTGTGGTTTGGAGGCAACACTCCGTGGTGTAGCCTTGGACAATAAACTATCATATGGTCTTAGCTATGGCTTTACAAGTGCTCAGTTTGATGAGTATAAGGACTCTATCGCTGGAGTAGGAACAGTTAATTATAAGGATAAACGTGTTCCTTTCATGCCACAGCATACACTGGGTGCCAATGCTGATTACCGCATAGACGTTGACCCTACAGCCTTGCTCGACCCATCAAATCGTTTCCATTTGCGCAGTGTCACGGTGGGACTCAACCTCTCTGCACAGGGTAAGACTTACTGGGATGAGCAGAACTCTATCGGTCAGAACTTCTATGCAGTCTTAGGTGCTCATGCCGATGCAGACTTCGGTCCACTGCATGTCAACCTTTGGGTGCGTAATCTGACAGATACGAAATACAACAGTTTTGCTGTTCAGAGTGCTGCCACTGGCACACGCTACACCTTTGCGCAGAGGGGTAATCCATTCCAAATGGGTGTAGACTTTAGGGTGCATTTCTAATGAGAAAAAGCCTCCCCCGACCCCTCCAAAAGGAGGGGAGGCAAATAGGATAAGGCTTGGTATAGGCTATTAAGATTTCACTCCTTATTTTTTTAAAATCAAATAGAAAGGTTATAGACATAAATTAATAGCTCGTAAACCATTTATATAATGTAATTGACCTACAACTAAAGCGCATGAATCTTCGCACTTTAGTTGTAGGTCAATTATTTTATTGGCAATATAAACCTTCCAAACGGCAATACGCTCTTATGCAAACAACATATAATAATGTGTTTAAGCCTCAACACCATTTGTGCTAAGCATTCGCACCATGTGTGCTGGAGCTTAACACCACATGTGTTCAGTGTGGACACATTAGTAACAAGGAACTATCAAGGCTTATGATAATCATTAAATGCTTAGTAAACCATTAATGACTAATTTCAGTAAAAACATCCTCCTACAGCAATAGTTTACTCACATTGTCTACCAAATCCCTCTCTTTCCCCCTCACTTCTGCAGCGAGCATCCTGTTGTACTCCCCTCCTTCGGAGGGGTTGGGGGAGGCTCTACACCCTAACCTTCCCAACTAACTTTCTTTGTTTCCCTTCTCCAATGATAGGTGCATGGGCATCCTCTGGGAAGAAGATGGTGAATTGCCCTGGCTTAACACGGAAGTACTCCTTTGCCCCTTGTGTATAAAAGCCGCAATCTCGCTCAGGATGATAGGCAATATCAGGCTCATCTAAGTCAGATAAAGCTGTCCAGCCCATTGTCTCATCCTGCAATAAGGGTACTTGAATATCAATATAGTTCTTATGGAACTCTAATCGTTGCGCTTCTTTACGCTTCAGTTCTACCTCGTCTAAATTGATGAAGAGGTCGTCACCATCGAGGGTTATGCGTCCTGCTTCTTGTTGGCTGAAATCATGTTGGAGGATATACTCCAGCATTTCCTTCATTCTTGGATGTAGTCCAAAGTAGCGATGGCATGCGCTTAAATCTGCTATTATCATGTTCTTGGATTTACTAAATGTTATAGAAAACTGCTGCAAACATACGTATTTATTTTCTGAAAACAAAGAATTAGCCTGTAAATGACGTGTATCTGAGAAATGAAAAAGGGGTACACAGAGCGTGTACCTCCTTTTGATAGGATATCTACAGATAGACGTCTTATCTTTGTGTGACGTCGTCTGACAAGTTTTATTGGTTGTAGCAGAGCTCAAGCGAATAAAATTCCGTCTTGCAAACTTATCCCTTACTACTTTCCCCAGCCATTCTTAGCATACTTAGGGTTGACAGAGAACTCCCCTGCCCCTACGTCAAGGTCTCCGCTGTTCGGCACTCGGTATTGCCCCCATGCACATGGTTTAGACTTTTTTGTCTTGTTACTTTTCCATGTTCCTGCATATTGGTTGTTACAATAGGAGTCCGAATGACTATCAATATCGTCATAAACGAACATACCATCGTTGTTTTCATACCAATAGAATAGCAGATAACCTGTGAAGACACCGCTTCCTGTTTGGCTGGTTTCTTCTTCTAAATTATATTTCGCAATACTACACCCACGACGCTTAAACTGCCCTTTCATAGAGTCATCTACACCATACGTAGGATGTGTAAATTCCCTATTCTCAACGATATCAATGGTTCCACGGAAGTTACAACGATTGTTCTTGACAACGGTAACACCGCTGACATCATATTGATTATCATCCGTTCGTTGTACTTTTTGAATGTCTATCGAGAACTTCTGATAGTCTGTTCCAATATAACCAATGTAAGGAACGCTCTTGTCAGACAATATATTTGAGAAGTCAGTCTCAGCACTTGTGTTCTTACTATCACTTACCATAGAAAGAATCCACTTCGGAACATTAGCCTCCGCCTTCTTTTCTTGGCAACTCGCGAAAGATAAAACAATCAAGAGTAGTGCTAAGTAATTAAATAACTTGCTCATAATATTCTGATATAAATATGATTATAGGGAGCGAAGATCTTATCCAAGGAAGTGTATCTGACCAATGAAATAAAGTAAGATGTAACCCAAGATAAGGGAAACAAGACCGCTGGTCAGACCCACCTTAAGCATATCATTCTGCTTCACAAGTCCTGTTGAGTAAGCACAGCATCTGGTGGTGTAGAGATAGGGAGACACATTGCAGTAGAGGCAGCAATGGCAATACCGATGAGGACAGTGCTTGTACCGCCAATACCACCGAGTTTGTCACCCATACCACGACATACTACAGCGAGGATAGGTACTAACAGAGCAGCTGTTGCTGTGTTTGAAATAAAGTTAGAGAGGAAATAACAAATCAAACCAGAGATAGCAAGGATAACGATAGGACTCCAATTGCCGAATGGAATACTTCTCGATAGCAGCATCTGCCAAGCCTGAACCGTTCATTCCCAAGCCAATAGCAAAACCTCCAGCAACCATCCAGATGACACTCCAGTTAATCTCCTGCATATCCTTTGCAGTGATAACACCAGTGATAGCGAAGATTGCCATTGGAATCATTGAAACGGTGTTAGTGTCAATACCTGTGACATCCTTTGGAATTACCCATAGAAGGATTGTTACAATAAAGGTTATGATAACAACCCACATACGCCATCCACGGTGTACCTCACCATCAATCTTCAGATGAATAGTCTTCTGTGTGAATGGGAAGAAGTAAAGAATAATTCTCCATGACAACAAAGCAGAACTATCACAAGCGGTGCCATGAAAGCCATCCAGTGCATGAAGTCAATATTCATATTAAGACCAGCTGGGTCATTGAGATATTTAAGAGCAATAAGGTTCGGAGGTGTTCCAATCGGTGTTCCCATACCACCGAGGTTGGCTGCAATAGGAATAGACATTGTCAAGGCAATACGTCCCTTACCATTAGCAGGCAACGCTGCAAAGACTGGAGTAAGGAAAGTAAGCATCAATGCTGCTGTTGCAGTATTTGAGATGAACATTGAGAAGAGTCCTGTAATAAGCAGGAATCCCAAAAGAACATTCTCACTCTTATTACCAAAAGGCTTAATAAGATTACGTGCCAAGAGCGTATCAAGTCCCTGACTTTCGATGCAGCTATCGCTAAGATAAAGCCTGCAAGGAAGAGCATGATGATAGGGTCAGCAAAGGATGCCATGATTTCCTTTGAGTCAAGTAACTCACCTATCCCATCGCCTTTGAAGACTCCAAAAGCGTTTTTGGATACAGTGACGCACATGATAGACATAATACTCAGTGACGTTGCCCATGCAGGGATACACTCTGTTAGCCACGATAAGGTGGCAAACACGAAGATTGCAATAATGCGTTGCTGTACTACGGTCAACCCATTAATGCCAAAACTGCTTGTGGGAAGATTCCAAATGATGGCTGTAACCACGAGGATGGCTAAAAGTTCCCAAACTTTTTTCATCTCAATGTGATTACCAAGTTCGTTAGTCTTTTCTTCTGCCATGGTGTTAGTTGTTTAGTTTAATAAATTTAGATTGTTGATTAATAGATTTGCGGGCTAAAGTATAAAAAAATATTCTTATCAAGCAAAAGAATCTTTCATTTTTTTGTATTTTTGCATGATAAATCTTTGTTTATGCGGCAATTATTAGTATTTACCCTCTCCGTTTTATTGTTTTTATCGTGTGGTAATCATCAAAAGCAAGTGGCTGATAAAAGCGAGAAAGAAGAGAAAGGAGACAAAACAGAACTACAGTATGCTCGAAATATTACAATCGAACGTACGAAAGATTATGTGGTTGTACGCTTGTTGAATCCTTGGAAAGCGGGAACCGTTCTACATACTTACTACCTTGTTGAACGTGGAAAGGATGTGAACGTTCCTGACGACGGAACAAAAGTGGTCATTCCCCTTCGCAAGAGTGTTATCTTCACGACAGCCCATGCAAACCTTGTTGAGATGCTTCATGCACAGAAAGCGATTGCTGGTGTTGCTGATTTGAAGTATATGATTATCCCAGATATTCAGAAACGCGCAAAGAATAAAGGGCAGCATTGTAGACTGTGGTGATGCCATGAAGTTCTGATGTAGAGCGAATTATGATCTAAACGCAGATGCAATACTACTTTTCTCCCTTTGAAAACAATGGTGGTTATGGTCGTTTAGAACAGATAGGAGTATCCATCATTGAATGCGCCGACTACATGGAACGTTCTGCTTTAGGGCGTGCTGAATGGATGAAGTTTTATGGTATTCTCTTTGGACGGGAGCATGAAGCCGACTCGTTATTCGCTGTTGTTAAACAAAACTATAAGTCTTTAAGGCAAAAAGGCAAGTCAAAGTAAGGTTACTCGTAGTGTCTTACCTGACAGAAAAGTGGGTGCTGTGTGGTATCTACCGGGTGGCGAGAGCAGTGTGGGTTTACTATATAAAGATGCACATGGACGCTATGCTTATTCAAATGATAAGCATAGTGGAAGTCTTGCAATGCCTTTTGAAACGATCTTGGATAAGTTCGCACAAAGTGATTTTTGGATATTAAGTTATAATGGTAATTTCAATCGCCGAGTTTTATTGTCAGAATATCAAGGTTACGCAAAGCTAAAACCTTATCAAACAAAGGAAATATATGGCTGTAAGGTAGATAGTAAACCCTACTTTGAGGAGGTCAGTTGGCGTCCCGATTGGTTGCTCTCAGACTTGATTCAACTCTTCCATCCCGACTTGAAGATTGTCCCACTGCGTTACTATCAGAAGTTAGAAGATTGATAGAACCGAAACGATAAGATAATGAAACGGAATATTCTTCTTTTTATATGCTTAGCAACAAGTATCCTACTTCTATTTGGACTGAACTCTACAACAGGTTCTGTTCAGATACCCTTTGCTGATGTATTGGATATTCTGTGTGGTCGTTTCATAGGAAAAAGAAAGCTGGGAATATATTATTTTAGAGAACCGACTCCCTCAAACACTCACTGCCATACTTTGTGGAGCATCGTTGTCAGTTTGTGGTTTAATGCTTCAAACAGCCTTTCGCAATCCTTTAGCAGGTCCAGATGTATTTGGAATCAGTTCTGGTGCAGGCTTAGGTGTTGCCTTGGTGATGCTATTGTTGGGTGGAACTGTCTCTACTTCTATCTTTACTGTTTCAGGCTTTCTTGCCATTCTTACTGCAGCTTGTTGGAGCAATCGCTGTAACAGCACTCATCTTGTTCCTTTCCACTTTTAGTGCGCAACAGTGTTTTATTACTGATAGTGGGTATCATGGTGGGATATGTTTCTTCTTCCGCTGTTTCTCTTTTGAATTTCTTTGCATCGGAAGAAGGCGTGAAAAAGCTATATGGTATGGGGAATGGGTAATTTTGGAGCTGTATCAATGAATCATATCCCTCTTTTTTCTATTCTCTGTTTAATAGGTGTTATAGCTTCTTTTTTATTGGTAAAGCCACTGAACATCCTACTCTTAGGACCACAATATGCAGAGAGTTTAGGGATTAGCACACGCCAGATTCGCAATATACTATTAGTAGTCGTAGGTCTGCTAACAGCCATCACAGCCGCTTTCTGTGGTCCTATTTCATTTATCGGGTTAGCTATTCCACATATAGCCCGCCTCTTATTCCGTACTGAGAATCATCAGATACTTCTTCCAGGAACAGTGTTGAGCGGTGCTGTAATCGCTTTACTTTGCAACTTTATTTGTTATCTTCCTGGCGAGTCAGGTATAATCCCACTTAATGCTGTTACCCCACTCATCGGTGCCCCCGTTATCATTTACGTGATTATTCAGCGTAGGTAATTGTCAACCTATCAGATATTAGTAAAAAGTTATTTTTACTCTTCCCTTGTATTAATTCCATTATCATGCTTGTTGCTTTCAACTATTTTTCTTAACTTTGCACACAAATTAACCCAAAAACTAAAACTACGGCGATATATGATGTGGCGTAATAGCCACGACCGTATCATAATCAGAGGTGCATTTAAGCATATAAGATTGGTAACTCGTAGTAGGATAATAGTGAAAAATTAAGCTCATTCAAATTAGATGAACAAGAAGGAAAAATCAGAACGTAGTCTGTACTGTTAAGCCAGAAATGTAATTTGTTGAATACAAATATAGAATCAATTTTGCAAAGCGCCAGTGGTAACGCTGGTCGTATTAACCCTGGTCAAGGTGCTGGTGATGCAAAACAATCACTTTTCTGGGAAGATGAAGATGTAGTGAGTGTAAGTACAATTGGAGTGAATAAGTTATTTACATATAAGATTAACCACACTTAACGAGTAAGAAATAAATAGAGATATGAAGATTAAAACTATACGTTTGATGTTGTCATGGGTAGGCTGTGCATTGACAGGTGCTGCGTTAATTACCAGTTGCTCAAATGAAGATATATTGCAAGGCTCACAGGAAACACGTAGCAATGTTGAGGATTCTATAACATTCAGTGGTATTTCTCAAGAGAGTGCTGCAACGCGTACAATTATTTACGACCACACGAAGGGGGGCGGTGCTTCTGTTATCTGGAAAGAAACTGATAACATTCTCGTGAAAGATAATTCTGGGCAGTGGCGCAAGAGTGCTACAGCTACATTCCCTATCGCATCAAAGAAGTCGAATGCATTATTTAAACTTGCTGGTAGATATACCGGAACGACCCATGATGTAGTTTATACGAACAAGGCTTTGAAAGGCTCACAGCCACAAGTGGAGATTAAGAACAAACAAACACAGTCTGCTCCAAACAACTTCGACCACGCTGGTGAGTCGGGGGACTGTGGTATTGCAACCGCTACAAAGATGGGTAATGATTATAAATTTACCCTTGAACATAAGGCTTCTTACATCTGTCTTATCCCTCGTTCAAGTAATGCTTATGTGAATCGTAGTAAGATTATAAAGATTGAAATATCATCAGAGGATAACATTGCTGGTGTTTACAATATTGCAACAGACGGTACACTCTCACTTGCTTCTGGCGGTTCAAAGACCATCACACTTACAACAGGAAGTGGTTTTGATATTGACAATACTGCTGCTGACATGAGTAAAAACGCGTCTTACGCCGTAATTGCTCCAGGAACACACAACCTTCGCATTCGTTATTGGCTCCGTAACACAACAGATAATCCCTAAAGGTTCTATTGATGGTACTGTAACCAAGTATGTTACACTTACTTTTGTTCCGGGTTCAATACATGACATTACTGCAAATCTTAATATCAACGACTTTGGCGGTACAAACTATTATCTCTGGGATGCAAAGAAGAACTTCTGGGATGGACATGAATGGAACAGTGCTGACCCATGGCAACCAACGAAATTCCTGACTACAAGTAGTCTAAATTATCCACTACCTGGAAGCGATAGTTATAATCGTCCTCGTACAGCAACAGGACGTTTTGATGCTACAACCGCTCATTTTGCAGCTCTTCCCTAATGCCAATGAGATGGCATGGTATGTGCTGAAGGGTGATCCGCATTCTGATGCTGATGAGCTTTGGTCAACAATGGGCTATCTCTATAAGGGTGGTATGTGGTTTAAGAAGAAAGCAAATATTGCAGGATTCACTGACAGTCATCATCCAGATAACGCTTCTGACTGATTTGCGTGACACTTATACGAGAGTTGCAAAAGCGGCTTTCACAGCAACTCCCTGTTATCACAGAGATGAACCAATATTTCTACCTTCCTTTCTTAGGCTATTATAGCACTGGTAGTAATAACTATAAGTTCCAATCTGCTGGTGTCACAGGTTATTACTGGACATCAAGTGCTGTACCTTCAAATCAAACGGTAGCTATGCCCTAACAATTAATAAGGGTCTTGCTGCTTTACAAGACAATTCTCCTTCTAATGGTATGATTATTCAGCCATTCTGAGTAAGCTTTTATAATTGAGAATATAGAAAGAGTTAAGCCAACAACCTTTATGTCGTACAACTTAAGCTACGATATTAGAGCTTATTAGCTTAACTCTTTTTAATGTTATGGTTATCTTTCAAATTACTTTTAGTTCTCTCGAAACATCAATAATAAACTAATGCTATTATATAATAAGACATACAGGACAACGCTAAGTTTGCAACAAGAAACGTAAGTTGCTCTGTTTGACATTTCTAAGCTCTTAAACGCAAGTGGCAAAGCTTATCACCCTCTAACTTTTGAAGACGCCTTTTGTCCTAATTTTTCACATTTTGAGTTTATAAAGACCACCAAACAGCTTTACAAACAACGCCCTTTTGACTTGCAAAAGATGCCCTTTAAGCCCCTTAGTAACGCCCTTTTGAAACCCTTACAGCACCTTTTAAAAACCGCCTCTGCAACTATTTGATAACAAAGAACTTACGCAGGCTCTTAAACAACTCGTCTTTAACCCATTTCCCCACGTTTTCTTTGCATTTTTGTCAATATATTTCGAGGGGTGGTGGATGTTGAGTGGTGGGGGTTAATGGTTTCTATAAAGTTCATTGTAAATCCACACATCATCATCACCCAACATTCAATCCCTCATATCATCAACACTCAACATTCATCACCCAACACCCATCATTTCCCACCCCATTAATTTCATAATCTCGTTTTTTTTATGTAAGTTTGCGGTAAAATAGGTGATGAATGTTAGTAGGATAGGTGTTGATGATTACTATAATCTACACATCATCAACACCCATCACCCATCACCCATCACCCACCAATATTATGAACATGAAACAGAATCTTAAAAATGTTGTGCTTGCCGCAGGACTCGCCTGCACAGCACTTACAGGTCAGGCACAGAAAGCAAGACCTAAGACCACACAGACGGTCAGCAATTCGCTTATGAAACAGAGTACGCTACCTTTCAACGCCCCTGATTTCAGCCGTATCAAGGGTGAAGACTATCTCCCTGCTATCAAAGCGGCTATCGCTGAGCAGAGAGCTGAGATAAAGAAGATTACGGACAATAAACAGAAACCTACCTTCGCCAATACCATCTTAGCTTACGAGCGGAGCGGAAAGGACTTGGAACGTATCTCAAACATCTTCTATGCGCTGGTATCGGCTGACAAGACGCCTGAGATTGAGAAGGCGCAGGGAAGTATCATACCACTGATGACGGAGTTTGAGAATGAAATAAAATTCAACCAGAAGTTCTTCCAGCGCATCAAGTATGTCTATGACCATGAGTACAAGACGCTCAAGGGCGAGGATAAAAAGCTGTTAGAGGTGGTTTACAAGGACTTCACCCACGCTGGTGCCTTGCTTCCAAAAGAGAAGATGGCACGTATGCAGGAAATCAACAAGGAGTTGGCAAAGCTTCAGCAGGAGTTTGGCGATATGCTTCCTAAGGCTGCCAATGAGGCTACCGTATGGGTCAGTGACGTGAAGGAATTAGCAGGACTCAGCGAGACGGATATCGCTCAGTGCAAGAAAGATGCTGAGAACCGTGGTGGGAAGGCACCTTACTGTATCGTGATTACGAATACCACTCAGCAGCCTATCCTTGCAAGTCTTGAAAACCGTGGCTTACGTGAGCGTGTCTACAACGCTTCTATTCATCGTACAGACGGCACAGGTGCTTACAATACCTTCCCTGTCATCGTGAAGATAGCTCGCTTGCGTGCGGAGAAGGCTCAGCTGATGGGTTACAAGAACTATGCTTCTTACTCGCTTTCAAAGACGATGGCAAAGAATACGGATAACGTCTATGCCTTCTTGCGTCAGATGATTGAGGCTTACAAACCTAAGTCGGAGGCTCAGACAAAGGCTATCGAGGAGTATGCTCAGAAGACGGAGGGTGCTGACTTCCGCCTCCAGCCCTACGACCGCTTCTATTATTCGGCTAAGATGAAGAAGGATCAGTATAGTTTCTCAGATGATGACGTGAAGCCTTACTTCAACCTTGATTCCGTACTCGTGAACGGTATCTTCTATGCGGCTCACCGTGTCTACGGACTTAGCTTCCGCGAGCGTAAGGATATCCCTACTTATCACAAGGATATGAAGGTATTTGACGTGATAGATGCTGACGGCAAGCAGTTGGCGCTGTTCTACTGTGATTACTTCCGCCGTCCGACAAAGCGTGGTGGTGCTTGGATGAGCGCCTTCCTCAAGCAGAGTGGCGACCGTCAGCAGAAACCGCTCATCTACAACGTATGTAACTATGCCAAGGCCCCTGAAGGTCAGCCAACGCTCCTTACTTGGGATGAGACTCAGACGATGTTCCACGAGTTCGGACACGCCCTGCATGGCATGCTTTCTAACTGTAAGTATAACACGCTGAGCGGTACAGCTGTGTCACGTGACTTCGTGGAGATGCCATCACAGTTCAATGAGTCGTTCGCAAGCATACCAGAGGTGTTCAACCACTATGCACGCCATTACAAGACCAACGAACCGATGCCAGATGCCCTGCGTGAGAAGATGTTGGGTTCGCTCAACTTCCTTTCAGCTTACGCATTAGGCGAGAACCTTGCTGCTACCTCTGTGGATTTAGCTTGGCATTGCCTCTCACCATCTGAGGTTCCGACAGTCGAAGAGGCTCCAGCCTTCGAGAAGAAGGTGCTGGCTGACATGGGTTTGCTTAACAATCAGATTCCTCCACGCTACTCTACTTCTTACTTCAACCACATCTGGGGCGGAGGATACGCAGCTGGTTATTACAGCTACCTGTGGAGTGAGGTGCTGGCTGCTAACATCGCCGACTACTTCGAGGCTCACGGTGCCCTGACACGTAAGGTGGGTGATGACTTCCGCCAGAAGATTCTCTCACGTGGTAATACACGCGACCTGATGCGATCTTCTCTGACTTCACTGGCCTCAAAGCGCCTGATACAAAGGGATTGCTCAAGGCGAGGGGATGTAAGAAGACGCAACCAGACAGGACCAACAAGCAGCCCCTCCCTTACCCCTCCCCCTGAAGGGAGGGGAGTGATTACCGTCACTTGCCTGAAAGTAAACAGTAATTTACAGATAATACTTCTCCAATTAATAGCAAACCACAATGAGCAGAACATACTACTCCCTCCCTTTGGGGAGGGGGCGAGGGGCCAGTTGGGATCCGCTTCTTCTTTTCTTTCTTCTCTTCTAATCCTCAACTTTGGGGTAAAAGGCTATTGGAAAGTTAAAAGTCCTATTCATTCCAAAGCTATTTCAAAGATGTATGGGAGATCTGTCACGAAAAGGGGTATAACGAAGACTACTGCATCCTCGTAGACTTTTCGCGCCCATCAGGTGAGGACCGAATGGCTATTATCGACCTGAAGACGTTGTCCGTGCTCGACACTGGTCCTTGCGCACACGGCAAAGGAAAGGGTAACAGTGCATGGAAACCTGTTTTCTCAAATAAGGAAGAAAGCAGATGCTCAAGTCTCGGAGCTTTCAAGATTGCAGAGAAAGGCTATTCCACTACTGTCGGGTTAGCGTTTTTGCTCTTGATGGGTTGGATGCATCAAACAGCAATGCAAGACGAAGAAACATCCTCATTCATAGTTCCCTGATACGTGGGCATTATGCACCATCTCACATCTTATCTCCCACTCTCCGATGCTTCGTGGGGATGCTTCACTACAAGCCCTGCTATGCTGAAGAAAATAGAAGCCCTTTGTGACAAGAGCAAGAAGCCTATCCTGCTTTATGCATATAAACAATCTTGACAAACAAAAAGATTATAATGGAACTGAACCTGAAAAGAACCCTGACTTGTATAATCCTGACTGTGTTCACCACTCTCAGCACACATGCCCAGACCTTATGCGTCATTGATGGCACACCCCTACCCGACACCCTTCTGCACGTTACCATTGACGAGATGCGGTCGGATTCGGCCAAAGAGATTGTGGCAAAAAGACTGGGACTTATTCCGCCCTACGCCATCGAGTCCATACAGATTTTCTCAGCAGAAGAACAAATAAAGCAAAGGAAGAACATCACATTCTGTAAAACGCCAAGAGATATTGTCTTCATAAGAACAAATTCCTTTGCTGAACTCCAATGGATTCTGAACGGCAAGATAATAAACCCACGAAAAAGACTGACCATCATTGATTACAAACTTTCACCCCAACGTATAACGGAGGCTTTGCCAAGGCGTATTAAGCCCACGGACATCCTCTCTGTCAACATCATTACTTATATAGACGATCCACGACTGGAGAAAACATCCAACCATAGTGATTAAGACAAAAACTTCTAATCGCCTTCTAAACCAACGGTCACTGCTCGAAGGAGTAGATAGACTTCCTAAGGAATAGAAATAAACCAGTATCTGAAAATGAACAAACAAACACCATACAGCAAAGAAAACGAGTATAAGAACAATAGAGAACCCTCAGCAAATAGGGCTCTCCCCCTTTCGGGGGAGCCGGAGGGGGCTCCTGTTACTTCCTTCATCTCCCACTCGCTTTCTCTTCCCCTCCAAAGTGTATCGGCAGTTCTCACCTTACTAAACGAGGGCTGTACGATTCCCTTCATTTCTCGCTATCGTAAGGAGCGAACAGGGGGGCTTGATGAGGTTAAGATAACTGATATCAGCGAACTTTATGACCGTTTGAAGGAACTCAATAAACGTAAGGAAACTATCCTCAAGACTATCCGCGAGCAAGAGAAACTCACACCGGAATTAGAAGCAAGAATCCGAGCTTGTATGGATTCCACAGAGTTGGAAGATATCTACTACCATATAAACCCAAACGCCGCACACGCGCAGATTGCACGTGAACAGGGATTGAGCCTAGCGTTGGCGATAATGGAGAGTCTAAAAAACGACAGCCCCACCCGACCTCCCCTGAAGGAGGAGACAAACTGAAGTATTTTGCAGAAATATCAAGGAGAGCCAAAGAATCTTTATCCTCGTGTGCATAGCACCCTCCCTCGGGAGAGGTAGGGGTCTCTCTTCGGGGGAGTCGGAGAGGGCTTTGGCTTTGGACATCATTGCCGAGATTGTCTCCGAGAACCAGCAGGCACGCAATACTGTCCGCGCAGCTTACTCAGCACGTGGGGCTGTCATTACGTCAAAGGTCATCAAGAAGATGAAGGACACCGACGAGGCGCAGAAGTTTGCTGATTACTTCGATTTCTCCGAACCTCTCCGACGATGCAATAGCCATCGACTTCTTGCCATACGTCGTGGTGAGGCACAGGGCATCTTGCGCGTAAGCATCACGATTAACGGAGAAGAATGTATCTCACGCCTCACTCGACAATTTGTACGTGGACACGGAGTCTGTCAGACCCTCGTCAGCCAAGCCGTTGAAGACTCCTTCAAACGTCTTATCAATCCGAGCATTGAAAATGAATTTGCTACCTTGAGCAAGGATCGTGCCGACGAAGAGGCTATCAAGGTCTTTACCGAGAATCTCCGCCAGCTTCTCCTCTCTCCCCCACTCGGTCAGAAACGTGTCCTCGCCCTCGACCCCGGTTTTGCCAATGGATGCAAGATTGCTTGCCTTGACGAACAAGGTAACCTCCTCCATCACGAGATTATCTATCCGCATCCACCACGCAATCAGGTGAGACAAGCCACGGAAGCCCTGCAAAGGATGATAAAGCACATATAAGATTGAGGCAATCGCCATTGGTAATGGTACGGCAAGCAGGAGAGTAAGGAGTTTGTGGAGAAGATAACGACCGAAACTACAACCACGACCAGCCCCTCCCTCACCCCTCCCCCATAGGGAGGGGAGTGATTACTGTCACTTGCCTAAAAGCAAACAGCACTTTTACAGATAATGATCTCTAACTTCAGCAGACTGATAATTAGCAAACCACAATCAGCAGGACATATCTACTCCCCTCCCTTTGGGGGAGGGGGTCGGGGAGGGCCAGTTAGGGCCAGTAGGGTCCGCTTCTTCCTTATTTATCTTCCTCGTCTCCGAAGACGGTGCCTCCATCTATTCTGCTTCTCCAGTGGCTCGCGAAGAGTTCCCCAACGAGGATGTGACCACACGTGGGGCCATATCTATCGGTAGACGACTGATGGACCCACTCGCTGAGCTCGTGAAAGATTGACCCGAAGAGCATCGGTGTAGGACAATATCAGCACGATGTCGACCAATCAAAGCTTAAGCATTCACTCGACCAAACAGTGATGAGTTGTGTCAATCAGGTGGGAGTCAACCTCAACACGGCTTCCCTCCACCTGCTCACCTATGTCAGCGGACTCGGTCCTGCCCTTGCCCGCAATATCATTGATTACCGACGTGAGCACGGTGCCTTCACCTCGCGTGCCCAGCTCAAGAAGGTGAAGCGTTTAGGTGATACTGCCTTCCAGCAGTGCGCAGGCTTCCTCCGTATTCCTAATGCCAAGAACCCACTCGATAACTCTGCCGTCCATCCCGAGAGCTATCACATCGTTGAGCAAATGGCGAAGGACTTGAAATGTACGATAAAGGATCTCATTGGCAATAAGAAACTCTTGGCAGAAATTGATGTCAAAAGGTACCTCACCTCCCCCCCCCTCTCCGAAAGGAGAGGGGGAGTGCTGGAAACGGTTCGCTGAAAGATGGGAGATAAATTAAAAAAGTCCTTACCCTCTTGTGAGCGCATAGGCACTCCCCTCCTTTCGGAGGGGTCGGGGGAGGTTTCCCTCCGCGACATCCTCACCGAGCTTGAGAAGCCTGGGCGTGATCCCCGTGGAGAGGTTGAAGTCTTCGAATTCGACAAGAATGTCCATACCCTCTCCGACCTCATCGTAGGAATGGAACTCCCCGGTATCGTGACGAACATCACCAACTTCGGAGCCTTCGTCGACATCGGTGTCCATCAAGACGGACTCGTCCACATCTCTCAACTCTCCGACCGCTTCGTCACCGACCCCACACAAGTCATCCGCCTTCATCAGCACGTCCGCGTCCGTGTCGTCGAAGTAGATATGCGTCGCAAACGTATCGCATTGAGTATGAAGAATATCAAACAATAAAAATATATGAATCAGACAAAGAAAAATCCTTGCTCACTTAGGTTGTATCGCGTTTACTGCCTTGGGCGTATGGCTCTTACCGTAGAAAGACCCCACCACAAGTTATCCACTATGGACAATAAGAGTTGCTGGCATCCTTCCATCATCTTCTTTGGTGGCGGCGGTTTGTTTATGGCTTATAAAAAGGTAAAACTTCTCATAAAACCATAAGAAAGAAATAGAATTTACCGATAGAGGTATCTCTATCTGCGGAGCTGAGGAAATATTATGGAACGAGATTGCCGACTTCTCCCTAATACGTTTTTAAAGGTAACAGGTTGATAACCATTCAGATGAAAGACCCTGAAAAGGTTATCACAAACGAATCTTCATGGATAAAAACGCAAGACTATGGAGTATAACCTCAAGACTATCAACGCCCTTTACTCCTTCCCTGCCTATATGATGGATGGGCGAGCTGAAGAAGCACTTACGCTCTGCAAGCTGAACTTGGCAAAACATAAATAATATAACAAATAACCCTATTTAAGCCCTCCTCCCTTTGGGAGGGATTGAGGTGAGTATTAAGCTATGCATGACATTATTGGAGGCTTTATAGGCTTAATATTAGTTCATATAGGTGCTGCACTTCGCTTCATCTATCATCGCCTTATTATCAGAGACAATTATAGTTATCATTCTCTGATAACAGAATCACCAGTATTTGATTGCTCCAAAAAATCATACAAGGAACAATTCAAGAGATGGAAGCAGAGACAAATTCAACGTAATCAAGCATATGATATAGACCTGAATGAGGAACAACAACAAACACTGAAATGTTTCTCAAAGAGGGTAGAAGTAAGAAAGAGATAATACAAGGTATGATTGAAACTGGCGAATTAAAGCTAATAGATGTTGACATTTACCCTCGTAATCCTGAATACTTTTCCAATCGAGTTCTTGATGGTATCATAGGTTTATGCTTTTCCTTATCATACTAATCCTCATTATTCATTACATTTAAATCAGAGTGAATATGAGCGATAGCCTCTTATTTTAAGTTTCTTTCTATACAATCATTGGGTAATCTCAATCAACGAAGCTTTATATCTTCCTTTCGGAATTCTATCTATCACCGCTTCTTTATATCCTGTAGGTAGAAGTCCACCTGGAAGCCATAACACATTCGCTCCGATTTCGTTACCCGACGGCATCCTCAACTTGAGTTTCTTTGGTTTGGGGATATCAATCCTTACTAATACCCGATGTTTCCACGCACCAGCAGGGATTCCCAATTCATGTTCGATGCGCGACAAGTCGCCATGACTTCTCATCAATACACTATCCATCTCCGATTTCATCATGATAAACTGACTATTATCAGCCTTACCAATAGAGTCGCCATGATATCGTTCTAACAATTCTTTCGAAACAATACACGATGCACCTGCCTTAAAATTCTTCAGATGTCGCCTTATATATCTTCGTTTCAAATAGGTTTCGGGGGCAGGTCGTTTACCCTTAGGAATCATCAGTATGCCCTTTCTCGACATACCCCTACGAAAGTATTTATCAATAAGACTTACAGTATCAGCACGATAAGAACTCTTAAGCTGCCCATCAACCTTCTGCCCAAAATTATCCGACAATAAAGAATCCTGCTTCGTCAGACACCTCGCAGTCTCTTTCGTTATCACATATTGCGCATGTGCCCCTGCCCCACTCCTACAACGAGCAGCAGAACGCACTGTACTGAACAAGCCCTCACCCCTTCTCCGAACCAACGTTCCCTGACCGAAGAAAGGGATGCAGAGGGGAGTAAGCACTGAGATACCCCACAGCCTCACCCCCAGCCCTCTGCCCCCCCCTCACGAGAAGGAGAGGGGAGTAAATAGCGAGATACCCCTATGTTCAGGGACTTCTTCTTTGCTTTTTTTCATTTTTACCACAGAATCATCTAATTATATAGGGATAACATGCTGTTTCACTCCCCTCTTTTACTCTCTCGGGCAGTACCATTGATTCACAGAGCTCAATAGATAGCGATAACATCGGTAGTCTCACTCCCTCTCCCTTTCGGGGGAGGGGAGGGGCTGTAGTGTTCTGGTGTGTTGTTATGCTGAAAAAAAGCTGCCACCCTTTCAGGCGACAGCTTCCATTCCGTTATAACGAGTGCTCACGTTCGTGAGCGTCATTAATTTACTTTTTACCTTTGTCAACAATAGCCTTGAAAGCTTCCTGATTGTTAACAGCGAGGTCAGCGAGCACCTTACGGTCGATCTCGATACCAGCCTTGTGCAATGCACCCATCAACTGGCTGTAGCTCATATCATAAAGACGAGCAGCAGCGTTGATACGCTGAATCCACAATGCGCGGAAGTTACGCTTCTTATTACGACGGTCACGATAAGCATAAGTCAAACCCTTCTCATAGGTATTCTTTGCTACCGTCCAAACATTTTTTTACGGGCACCATAGTAACCCTTAGTCTGCTTCAGAATTCTTGTTCTCTTTGCTTTTGAAAGCAACATGATTGACCGATCTTGGCATAGTTTTTTTCTTTCCTTTTAATTTGTTTGACTAATGAATTAACGAAGTCTGAGCAGGTCGCGTACCTGTTTCAAGTTTGTACCATCCACGAGCGTCTGGTGAACAAGATTTCTCTTCTGTTTCTTTTGTCTTCTTAGTCAGAATGTGACTGTGGTAAGCGTGATGACGTTTAATCTTACCAGTACCGGTGAACGTGAATCTCTTCTTTGCGCCGGAATTTGTCTTCTGTTTTGGCATTTTTGTAAAAATTTAAAATTGTTATTTATATTCATCTGTGGCAACGTATATACCAGGACGTTACGCACAGGTTGCCCATGTCGCCCCTCATAACGAGGAGACACCCAACAGGGCGTTAGTCAATATTCAGTTTCTTCAATGCGTCAGCACCATTCTTAGCGTTGGCAAACAAACCGCCATCCGTCTTTGGCCTCGCTGACGCCCTCAGCACCTGCCTTTCGCACCAGCCTCAGCCTCCTCACGGTCGCGCTTCTGCTGACTCTTCTTGGCAACACCTGCTTTCTTAGGGTGCAAGATAGAGGAACATCTTCTTGCCTTCGAGCTTTCGGAAGCTGCTCTACCTTTGCAAGCTCCTCAAGATCGTTAGCGAAAACGAAGCAATAACACCTCGCCCTGCTCCTTAAACAGAATCGAACGACCACGGAAGAACACGTATGCGCGTACCTTATTACCTGCATTGAGGAACTCCTGCGCATGCTTGAGCTTAAACTTATAGTCGTGCTCATCCGTCTGAGGACCGAAAACGAATCTCCTTCACCTCCTGCTTAACCTGCTTCTGCTTCATCTCCTTCTGATGCTTCTTCTGCTGGTAGAGGAACTTAGAATAGTCGATGATACGACAAACCGGTGGCTGTGCATTAGGAGAAATCTCCACAAGGTCAACTCCTCTTTCTGAGCCAATTCCAACGCCTTTCGCGTAGGCATAACCTCAGCTCCATCATCACTTACCACACGTACTTCCCGAACGCGAATCTGCTCGTTCACGCGGTACTTCATTTTCATTTTGTCATTCTTCATTCAACTATTTTTAAAGTGTCTAAATTCGCTAAACGCGTGCAAAGTTACTATTTTCCAACCGATTATCCAAGCGTTTTAGTTATATTTTTCACATAAAGAGCAAAAAGAAAAGAAGAAGCCCCACCCGACCTCCCCGAAGGGGGAGGAGTGCAAACTGTCAGCCTCTCTGAACCAACGGTCACTGACCGAAGGGAAGTAGGAGAGGGGAGTGATTAGCGAGATACCCTCAAAAGTTCTATTCAAGGGTCAAGTGAGGGAGACTGCGAATGACACGAATGACACGAATGACTTAACAATAACGATTCGTGACATTAGTACCATTCGTAGTGATAATCATAAAGTTAACTGCGAATTGCACAGAATTAATTAGCAATAATGATTCGTGATCATTAGTGCCATTCGTAGTGCTAATCATAAAGTTAACTGCGAATTGCGAATTGCACAAATTAATTAGCAATAATGATTCGTGTCATTAGTGCCATTCGTAGTGCTAATCATAAAAGTTCAAAGTTCAAACCTCAAAGTGTCAAAGGGAAAAGAGTTCAATGCTCAAAGGTCAAAGTTCAAAACTCAAAGGAATAAAAAAGCGGCACCCACTAAAGGATGCCGCATAGAGAATTCTCCTCCCCTTGATTAGAAGAGAAGGAGACCACGAGGGTCATTATAATATGTTAGCCTCTAAAGCGAAGGGACTTCTAACTTATATCTCCCCCAACAAGTATGTTATCTAACTTCTGTCCCCCCTAATAAGTATGTTATTCGCATACCACCACTTATCTAACAACAGGGGTATCACGGTGCTCACTCCCTCCCTATGGGGGAGGGGTAGGGAGGGGCTGCTTTGTTGTGCTGGCAGTTTGCACTCCTCCCCTTTCGGGGAGGTCGGGTGGGGCTTTAATCCAACCCCTTCAGCTGTTCAGCTACCTCGTTGTTGATACGCTCTGCGAAGGCTTCCATTGTCATAGTAGCCTGCTCGCCACCGCCCTGCTGACGCATTGACACGAGGCCTTCGGCTGCTTCTTTCTCGCCCACGATAACCATGTATGGAACACGCTTGAGCTCGTTGTCGCGAATCTTACGACCAATCTTCTCGTTGCGGTCGTCCATGATTGAACGTACATCGTGTGCATCGAAGTATGCCTTCACCTTGCGGGCGTAGTCGTTATACTTCTCAGAGATTGGGAGGATGGCAACCTGATCAGGTGTCAACCAGAGTGGGAAGTGACCTGCTGTGTGCTCGATGAGAACGGCAGTGAAACGCTCAAGTGAACCGAATGGTGCACGGTGAACCATCACTGGTGTCTTCTTAGAGTTGTCCTCTGCTGTATATTCGAGCTTGAAGCGGTTAGGGAGGTTGTAGTCTACCTGGATTGTACCGAGCTGCCAACGACGACCGATAGCATCCTTCACCATGAAGTCAAGCTTAGGACCGTAGAACGCTGCTTCACCAAGTTCTACACGAGCGTTGAGACCCTTCTCTGCGCATGCTTCCTTAATGGCTGCTTCGCTCTCTTCCCATACTTCGTCAGAACCGATATACTTCTCCTTATCCTCTGGGTCGCGGAGAGAAATCTGTGCCTCGTAGTTATCGAAACCGAAGGTCTTGAACACCTTGAGGATGATGTCGATATTGTTCTCAAACTCAGCCTTTACCTGGTCAGGACGTACGAAGATGTGTGCATCGTCCTGAGTGAAGGTACGAACACGTGTAAGTCCGTGAAGCTCACCACTCTTCTCGTAGCGGAACACGGTTCCGAACTCTGCGATACGCAGTGGGAGATCTTTGTAAGAACGTGGTTTGTAAGCGTAAATCTCACAGTGGTGAGGACAGTTCATTGGCTTGAGCATATACTCTTCGTCCTCCTCTGGTGTGTGGATTGGCTGGAAAGCATCCTTGCCATAGTGAGCATAGTGACCAGAAGTTACGTAGAGATTCTTACCACCGATTCCTGGTGTGATAACCTCTTTGATAGTTGTAAGGACGGAGGAGACGACGCAGGAGGTCTTGCAGGCGCAAGCGCAGCTGTGTTCCCTTTGGAAGCCAGATAGGAAGACCCTTTCCGACGCGGTCAGAGAACATAAAGAGTTCCATTTCCTTACCAATCTTTCTGTGGTCGCGCTTCTTAGCCTCTTCGAGCATTTCGAGGTATTCATCGAGCATCTTCTTCTTAGGGAAGGTGATACCGTAGATACGTGTCATCTGCTCGCGCTTAGCATCGCCACGCCAGAAAGCTCCAGCAACGCTGGTTATCTTGACAGCCTTGATAGCACCCGTAGAAACGAGGTGCGGACCACGACAAAGGTCGGTGAAGTTACCCTGCGAATATGTTGAGATAGTGCCATCCTCGAGATCCTCTACGATGTGCTCCACCTTATATTCCTGTCCATCGGCAGTAAACTCTTTAACAGCATCCGCCTTAGAGACGTCACGACGAACGACTGACTCGTTCTTCTTAGCAAGTTCGCGCATCTTCTCTTCAATCTTTGGGAAGTCGTTCTCAGAGATTGTCTGACCGTTTGCAGGCATCACGTCATAGAAGAAGCCGTTTTCAACAGCTGGTCCGAATCCGAACTGAATGCCTGGGTAAAGCTCCTGCAAAGCCTCAGCGAGGAGGTGGGCAGAGGTGTGCCAGAATGTGTGCTTACCTTCTTCGTCATCGAACTTGTACAGTGCGATGGTAGCGTCCTCATTGATAGGACGGTTGAGTTCTGTTGTTTCGCCATTTACACCGCAAGATACAACGTCACGGGCGAGAGCCGGCGAAATGCTCTCGGCGATTTGATAACCAGTTACGCCCTGCTCGTATTCACGAACGGAACCGTCTGGGAAAGTGATTTTAACCATACTACAAATTAGTTTTATAAATCAAATATGTGGCAAAGGTAATACTTTTTAATTCAGAATTCATAATTCATAATCCAAAATAAAATTCATAATTCACAATTCAGAATTCATAATTATGATTACTTCTTTAATTCATAATTCAAAATCCATAATTCATAATTATGATTACTACTATAATTCAGAATCCAAATAAAATTCAAAATTCACAATTAATAATTATGATTACCGATGTAGCTTAAGGGTTAAACGTAAATCAAAAAGTTAACTACGAATTACGCGAATTGTACGAATTACTTAGCAATAATGATTCGTGACATTAGTCCCATTCGTAGTGCTAATCAAAAAGTTAACTGCGAATTACGCGAATGACACGAATTACATCGCAATAATGTTAGCGTAATTAGAGAAATTCGTAGTCACAAATCATAAAGTTCAAAGTTCAAACCTCAAAGTTCAAAGTTAATAGTTCAAAGTTAATAGTACAAATCATAAAGTTCAAAGGTCAATGCTCAAAGGTCAAAGGATAGATGAAGTTCAAAGCTTCAACGGACGCTTTTCATCACCTTCAATGCGAAGACTCGGTAGCTTGTAAAATTGCGAAGTGTTAGGTTTCATGGGCTGTTGCTTTGGCTTCCTACCCGCTACGATGTCGGCACGTAGTTGGGTGGCAGCATCAAATGATTTCCATCGCTTGAGGATATAATCAAGTTGCTGAAGAGCAGCCTTGCTATCGCCCACTTGATAGAGACAATAAGCACGATTAAACCAATAATCGCGATTGCCGGGGGTTATATCAAGGGCATGAGAAAAGGCTACGATAGCACTGTCGTAACGCTCCACATGGATATTAGACATACCATAAAGTTCGTAGATATCAGCAATATAGGGCTGTAAAGTCAAAGCACGGCGACAATCATCACCAGCACCCTTATAGTCTTCAAGGTGATACTTTGACAATGCCATCAAATACCAAGCCTCGTATAGATTTGGTTTGAGGGCAACGATACGAGAGAAAATCTGCATGGAAGTAACGTAGTATCCCTGATCAAGCGTCCGCCTCCCCTCCTCCATCATCTTCTTGACGTTGTATTGGGCTGCTGACGGTAATGCCAATAGGCAAAGCAAGGATACTACGATACCACGCAACATAGGCTTACTTACGTGGAGCCTTCACACGATAGTGGCAGCGAACTTTTCCCTGCAGAAGGGCTTTGAGCTTGCTGGTAATCATCTGCTTGCGGAATGCCGAGAGACGATCAGTGAAGACACGACCTTCGAGGTGATCAAACTCATGCTGGATAACTCGGGCAAGATAGCCATCAATCCACTCCTCATGCTCAACGAGGTTCTCGTCATACCACTTTACGTAGACGCGCTTTGCACGTGTCACACTCTCGTGAACACCTGGCAGAGAGAGACATCCCTCTTCTAAGGTCTCCGTCTCAGAGTCATCATACTCAAGGATGTGACCATTGATGAATGCGTGACGATAGTCTTTATACTCAGGGAAGGTGTCTGAGAGCACATCCAAGTCGACAACAACGACACGGATAGACTTACCAATCTGTGGTGCTGCCAAACCTACACCATCGCTGGCGGTGTTGGTCTCAAACATATTTTGTATCAGTTCTTGGAGGTCGGGATAATCGAGGGGGATATCCTCGGCTACCTTTCGCAACACTGGCTGACCATATGTGTAAATAGGTAATACCATATTCTTATCTTTCTTTTAAACTTAATAGGTGTCCAACAAGTTTAATCATCAAATAGCGTAAAGCTCTATCAGCTTAACAATCAAACGGCTCAAGGCTTTACGAGTCTGATTTCCAAACGTTTCGAAGCTTAACAAACATAAGCTTCAAACGGATTAAAGCCCCTTGGACCTCATATAATCTTGCAGGATAATTGTTGCCGAAATCTCGTCAACAAGTCCCTATCTTCACGGCGAGTCTTCTTCTTAACCCCACCCGCAATCATTGCTTGATGAGCGATAACCGATGTAAAGCGCTCGTCATAATAATCAATAGGCAACTCTGGGTGTGCTTTGCGCCAACGATTGACAAATTGCTCCACACGAGCGAGGTTCTCACTCGGCTGACCATTGGGCTGTATAGGTTTGCCAATGACGAGTTGGCTGACCGCTTCCTTTGCGATATACTGGTTCAAAAACTCAAAAAGTTCAGACGTAGGAACAGTCGCCAACCCATTGGCGATGATGCACAATGGGTCGGTGACTGCTAATCCTGTACGTTTTTTACCGTAATCTATCGCTAAAATTCTACTCATTTATCGAGAGAGCAACCAAGCATCAGCGTAAGTAGCACGGAGCTGATTGCGGCTCTGAACAGCTGAAGCCTTGCTGTCGTAAGTAGAAGCAACAACGCGATACATATTGTTACCAGCATTGTAAGCCACCTGAGCATCGTAGCCAGCATTCTTCAAACGCTGCTGCAAGCCCTCAGCATTAGACTTAACGCCGAATGAACCAACAACTACGCTGTAAGCCTTCAAACCAGAACCATTTACAACAGAAACAGTCTCGCGGCGTACTGGCTCATTGTCGTAATTATCAACAACAGGAGCCTGAGTAACTGGCTGAGTCTCTACTGGAGCTACAACAGCATCCTGCTGAGTTGCGTTGTCATCATTATTCGTAGTAGTATTCTGCTCCTGAGACTTAGCCTTCTCGTAAGCCTTCTTGTATGCACTCTCGCTTGACTTACAGCCAGTGAAAGCCATTGCCACACACATAGCTGCGCCCAAAACCATAAATTTCTTCATAATCCCTTAGTTTTTATTGATTATACTATTAATTTACTATCTAATTATCGTGCGAAGTTACAAAATAAGAAGGAGAAGTAAGAAAGCAGCGTCAATAAAGTTTGTTAAATAAACTATTTGTAAGATTTTTAACACAAAAATACTTCCTATCTATTGCTTATATGCGAAACTTTGACTATATTTGCCATTGATAAAGAAAGAACTATTCATTAACAATAAAAAATAAGAGATTATGAAGACATTAGGTTATGTTTGCGCATTCCTCTGTGGTAGCATCACAGGCGCAGCTCTCGGACTTCTTTTGGCTCCAGAGAAGGGTACAGACACACGTTCAAAGATTTCTGATGCTGTTGACGATTTCTGCAAGAAGCATGATATCAAGCTCAGCCGCAAGGAAGCTGAGGATTTCGTTGAGGATATCAAAGATGCAGCTTCAGACGTTATCTAAATTATAAAGGATGTTCTCAAACGATAAGAACGTAGAAACAATAGCACAACTCGTAGAGGTGCTAAAGCATTATATCGGGCTTCAGTCAGAGTACATGAAGCTCGATGTAATTGAAAAGGTCGTGCGATTAATGACCGTGATTACAATCATGGTTGTCTTCTGCACTATCTTATTAATTTCCCTAATTTATCTCTCCTTTGCTGCAGCCTTTGCATTGCAGACATTGGTGGGCTCACTTATTTGGGCTTTCCTCATTGTTGGTGGTGGCTATTTGCTACTGCTCATCTTCTTCATCTTACTACGTCGCAGTCTTATTGAACGCCCATTGGTAAGATTCTTGGGAAGTCTCTTAATGTCAAAATAAGCTTATGACTGAACAGACCACTCACTTTGGAACCAATTATAGGTCGCTGAACGACATTCGCTTGCGCAAGGCGCAGCTGCGTACAGATTTGACCAAGGATAGCAACAAGATTGCGGGGTTGTGGAATGAGCTTATGCATAAGCCGAAAGACAAGAACACGCCTACTCAGCGCTTCTCTGGTGCATTCAATGTTGGTGCGGGCGTATTGGATGGACTTATCCTTACGTGGAAACTCTATCGTATGTTTGGTGGTAAGCAATCATCAGGTCCTTTTAATAAGTTCAGCTTATTCAAAAAGAAAAAGAAATAAGCTATGCGGCAGCTAAATAAGCTGTGGAAACTTCCTACTGATAAGCATTATTTTTATCACTAATAAGCATTATCACGATTATTGAAAGGAGAGGAAGCACGCTTTTCATCCTCTAAGATTACTTACTTTCTACGACTTTTACGAGCGATAATAAAAGTCTCGTTCATACAAAAACAGAGACAATGAAGACGTCTTTGTCCTGTTTTTTCATATCTTCGTTTTCATTCTACGCTCTTTTGCACATGAAAAGATGCCTTATAGCACTTCTAAAGGGCGTTAATTGAAGTCTTACTAACGCCCTTTAAGAGCCTTAGAAAGCACCTTTACACACGCCATTTTACAACCATCTGATTATCTTTTAGTTACAAAGGCGGAAGAAAAACCCCTTTTCTTAGCTTTTACTTACACAGATCTTGAATTTATGTAAACATTTTTCTGGACATGATTCTGCTCATTTCCTATGTAAGATTTAACCTCAAAGTCTAAGTAGTTTCTTATAATATTAAAGTTTAGTTTATAACTTCATATTTTCGAAAGAACAAAAAACGTGTCTTCAGGATTTTGGAGTGATAAGGTTTGCTATTTAAGGTTAGGTTTCTGACGAATGTCACACGGAGAAAAGGAGAGGACGGAGGATTATTAAAACAAAGCAATGGAAGTAACGGAGGCACCGTCGGTGCATAGAGCGACAGAGCCTGTTTGCCTATTCTATTAGCAATGTATATACAAAGCGTTTATTCAAAAAGAGTTATCAAGAATCTGTACGCTACACCTCCGTCGCTCTTTGTGCCGTCGGCACCTCTGTGACATTGTGTTTACCTCCGTACTCTCCGTGACTCCGTGTGCCTATTATATAAGACTTTTAGTTTATCACTTCATATTTCGAAAGAACAAAAAACTCCCTATAATTATGAGAATTATAGAGAGCTTTAAGTTTATCGAATTGAAGAATTCTATTATTTCAAATACTTCTTCAAACGCTTTTCAAGAAGCATATAATGTGCTTTCAAATCAGGAGAAGAAACACGTGGAATGGTTGTTTCTAACAAAGAAAGCAACTTCTGCGCATACTCTAATTGGAACTCAGAAGTGCGATTGACAGTTGTTCCCCACAAAGGTTCTGGCTCACCATAGCCATTACCGAAATTAAGAAAATGAGTATCATCATCTAAACTTCGTTGTCTGTCTGCCAAATAACAACATTCCGTATGCTCTTTTTCAGCCTCGTTCCTTCGTAACATATTAGTGATAACACTATTTACAGAAGTCAAAGGCATCTGAAGATTATGAACATTAGGTGCTTGCTTCATATCAGAGACACCCTCTTGCAACAAGTCAACATAGAGTCGTTGCATAGAGAGGTCAGCCACTGAAAGATTCTCTTTACCGGCAATCGTCTTGCCAAAGACATCTTGATAAACATCCTCCATATACTCAATTGGCGAATAAGAGGTAGAGTCAAGATAATAAGAAATAGCAAGCTTTGACGTTGCCATCATAGCAAGCGATTGCACATCACGAGCTAAAATCTTAAAAGGCTTGTTTGCTCCGAATGGTAGTTTCTTCTCAATCGTATCGTTACCCAACGTCGCAAACGTGCGTGCTTGCTTCAGAAGCCATTGCACAGACTCTTTTTGCTTAGTCTTAGGCACAACCTTATAGCGTGGTAAGCCCGACTTCTCGCTTGTTTGATAGAGGTAGATGCCAGGAACATTAATACTAACATTACGTACATAATGCATAGCCTGAGACAGCACCTCATTATATAACTCAGCCTTACGACTATCACCATCCTCATCACCAATCCAATGATCAAGGTTCCTGAGAATCATTCGAAGATTGTCCATACCATAGGTAGACGACTTTACAGGGTCGTCACCGAGGTCTTCCTCAATAGCAGAAGGGTCATACTTCGTTCCCGTTTGCTGTAAGCCATAACGATAGAAAGGATCGCCCTCATGCTTATCAGCCAACAAACGCAGCTGTTTAGCATCATCCTCAAACCCTTTCGAACCAGGGAAAAGTTTGTAAGCCCACTCAATAGCATAGTAGTCATAGACACCAAGACGCGGTGGAGTAAGTTTAACGCCGTGGTCAGTAGGTTGTGCAACATAATTAAAACGTGCATAATCCATAATGGAAGCCGTTGTACCATACTTTTGCGTGAAGGCTGGTGAACGCAGCGAGTCGGTTGGAAGTGCTGCAGATGCTGCCATATTGTGCATAAATCCAAGCGTATGACCAATCTCGTGCGCAATAATATACTCGAGTGTCTCCTCTATAATACTGTCAGGCATCTGCGCTCCACGTGCACGAGGATCAATCTGTGCCGTCTGAACAAATCGCCAGTTGTTAATCGTGTTTACAACATCATTATAAACAAGAACGGTAGCATTGATTACTTCTCCTGTGCGAGGGTCGGTCCACGATGGTCCCATAGCATTCTCGACGTCAGTAGGTAAGTATCTGATACAAGAATACTTGAAGTTATCAGGGTCGAAATTAGGGTCATTCTCAGGGAAGTCTGCCACCTGCATGACATTCTTAAACCCAATACGTTCGAAAGCCTTATTCCACCATAGAACACCAGCTTTGATAGCTCGTTTCCAAAGTGGAGGGAATGTATTCTCTACATAATAGACGATTGGCTTTGTTGGTTCGCAGAGTTCGCCAGCAAAGTAGGCAGCCGTATCCTTCGGTACAAGTCGCCAACGCTTAACGAATGTTGCTTTTATCAATTGACCCATCCTTCTTAAGAACATCCTTGTTCATAAGAAACATTCCCACACGTGTATCACTCAAACGAGGTGTCATCAAGTCGTTTGGCAACAAAGCTAACGTAAAGTTTACGCCAATCGTTACGGGATAGTTGGTGATAGGCGAACCCTTCTTACCAGAGAGACTAATAATGTAATGCCCTATCCATACCGACACAGGCATTCTCATCGAAGACTTTTAGTTTCGTCACCCTTGTAAGATTATCTTTCAAAGATGAGTTTACTGTGTACGACCCTACATTCTTAGCAATCACTGGGAAGAAGCGATTCTCCTTTTAGAATAAAGGACGAAGCATCGAACAGCACGGCTCCAGTGGAGTCGTTATGTGCCTTGATAGGAAATGAAAAGAAATCAAGATTATCATAATTCAGCCTTGCTGCAAGCGTAGCTGAAGGCTGATTCTTTGGCACAAACAAGTCAGTATTTACCACCTGCATCACCACAGAACTATCTTTCTCTATGAAACGTACATGCACTAAGTTGGAATTCTTAAAGCCTAAGTCGCCCATCTTAGGATTTGACACTGACGAAATGGTTACGCCAATAATCATGTCGCGACCCAAAGACTGCTTCGGAAGCTCCATCAATATACGTCCGTCAGTCTTATGAAACGAGACAAAGCTACCACGCACCGACTCCGTTAATTGCTCGGTGAGGGCACGCTCGTAAGCCGATTTCTTTTCTGGTTGTGTGCTCTGCGTCTTCTTCTTACGTTTTGAAAACGGGAAAGCCGCTCCCGATGTTGCGACCAGAGAGAAGAGAAGCAGAAGTAATAGTATGCGACGCATTAACTGATTAGCTATTAATGAATATTTCATTGACCATCCTCCAAAGCTTTGTTCACCTTAAAGAGCAACATAGAATAATGTGAGTGCGCATCAGGTGAGAGGTTTGCTTTGACACACTTCTCCAACATTGGCTTTAGCTTCAACAGTGAAGTGTAGAAGTAAATAGCCGAGCCGTCTAACAAAGCAGCATCAACTGTTGGTGCGAGGGAGGCTGTAGGGTTACCATAGGCAGTGCTACTCGTCTGACTGCCGTTAACCGATGTAGACTGAAGTGCTGCTGGACCATTACCACCCTGCTTGTTAGCCTTGTCGATAACCGCACGTGAATACGTTAGATAAGCACGTTGTAACACTCGCTCCTCCTGAGATGGAGCCTTACACAATTGTGCACTTTGGAAGAGTGAAGAGAAAAGGTCGTCGAAATATTCTTTCTGACTATAACTCTGTGATGACAGATGTGATGCTACTGCCAAGCGTGTACGAACACCAAAGAGGTCATAGCCAATAAACTCTAAGAGTTGGTCGTAATAGCTTATAGCCATGAATCCCTTTACGCTCAAAGCTTGGGTTAGCATATTGCTTAAAATGCTTTTGCCTGATTTAAGCACCATAACATCGCCTGACGCTGACGCGCTTTAGGTACCACCTCATAGCGAGGAACACCCTGATGTTACTTTCATATCGTTTAAGAAGATACCACCAACATTACTCAACACACGTTTGAAGAAAGCATATCTCTGCTGAGAGATTGCCAAATATAACTTCTCTTTGATGCGACTATCATCATCGTCTTTCACCCAGTTATAAAGGTTGTTTTCAACGATTTGCATATTACGCAATCCATATTCGCTTGCCTTAATCGCATCACTACCCAATGCACCTTCTTGTACACGTGGGTCCCAAATCAATGAAGAAGTTCGGAAGAAACGATAACGAGGATTCTGTATACGCTTATCAACCATCTTCTCAAGTGCATCGGTTTCAGCACTTAAACTTGTCTTTGATGGGTCGAAATAACGATAAGCCCATTCAATAGCATGCTTGTCATACTGTCCAACATTCTCTGGCATATAAACAACACCCTTATCACTTGGCTGAGCAACATAATTAAAAGGTGTATTAGCCATTATTGATGCTGCAAGATTGTTGACATGTGTGAATGTGCTATTACGAAGAGAGTCAACAGGATAGGAATACGAAGCTCCTATATTATCAAGCAAACCAAGGCTTCGCCCTACTTCGCATGCTACCATGTACTTCAATCCTTGATTGAACTTGTCTTGTGGAAGATGAGAAGTACGCATTGTGGCATCTGATGCTGCTGAACCTAAGAATAACCAACGGTAAATCTGATCACCGACATTGGCAGGAACAAACACAGAGGCATTGATGATTTCTCCTGTTTGTGGGTTCGCCAAAAAAGAAGATGTAACCTTTTCAGCTGTACTTGGCACGTATCGAATGCAAGAATAGGCAATATCGTCTGCATCGAAGTTATGATCATTCTTTGGGAAGTCTAAGGCTTCAATAGTCTTTTGATAACCCGCTTGTTCGAAAGCCTTATTCCAAAGTTCTACTCCTTGCTTTATCGCATTCTTCCATTCAACAGGGAAGGCATCATCAATATAAAAGCATATTGGCTTAACAGGCTTTGATAACTTACCTTGCTCGTAAGCCTTTAGATTCTGTGGAACGAGGTTCCAACGTTGTGCTATGAATGTTTGCTTGCTTTTTGCTATGTTATTATCGAAGGTGAGTTTAGATACAGATGCAATACCAACACGCGAATCAGTTACGCGTTGGCGCATCTTGCTATCTGGCAATAGTGCTAAACTATAGGTAACACCTACGGTCGTTGGAATCTCACTCGCAACTGGTAAAGACATGAGTGAGGCAGTGAGTAGATAGTTGAAATCAACGTTTATCGTAATATTACGATCAAAACTCTTAATTGTTCTAACATAAGACATTTCGCTCTTAGGCGAAGCTGACAATGCTAAATCACCCGACTTCTTTGGAATAATAGGTAACATAGTGTTAGGACGTGCCAAGAGATCTGTTGCATCTATCACGATAGCCGAACTATCATTGTTGTAAGCAGCAATCTTAAAACCCATCAAGACAGGTCACGATAGCTAATCTTCAAGGCTTCTTGCATCTCAGCGCTTGCACTACCATCTGAATAAACCACACTGTTAGGTGTCTTCATCACCAAGCTACTGTCTTGAACTTCGAAAAAGAAATGCAAAGGAGTGAAGCTCTTTGTACCAATGGTCAGATAGGTTGGGTCTGTTGTTGAGGAGATACCACCACCCAACAACATCTCTTTATGCAAGTATTTGACAGGGACCTCCAAGTAGAGTTTCCCATCACTCTTATGTACAGTGATAAACTTACTACTTGCAGTTTCCTTCTTCTTGTCCTTAAATAGTTTATCGTATTTTGTTTCCTTCTTAGCTTTTTTTTCTTCGTCGCCTTTTTTTTCATCGGCAAAAGCCCTAACATTAACGCACAATAGTAATAAGCCTATTCCTATTGTGCGCAGTGTTACCATTATATTGTTTGTTTTCATGTCGGAATTATGGTTTGAATGTAGCATGTAATCTCCTTACATGCCACGTTCATTATTGTCTGTATGTAATGCTCTTGATACGTCCAGTAATATTCTTTTTCGCCCAAAGCAATTTGTTTTCGTTCATATCAAAACAGTAAATGCTTCCCACAAGCTGACCTGAAGCCGCGTTTGTAGCTACATAAAGTTTATTGCTTCCTTCTAAAATGAGCATATCAGCAATAGTCTCACTGGCATCTCCAAAGGTTGTTAATGCGCTTTGTGGGAAATTACCACCAGACAATACGTTGTAAGCATACAGCTTATTACCAGCAGAATAGTAAACTAAGTTCTTCTCTGGAGATACGCGTACAACTGATTGTGTGGTCAAACCCGCAGTAGCTGGTACAACAGCCTCATCTTTTACAACTGCTGCCTCAACCTTAGTAGCTGTAGAAGGATAGAAGCCTGGGAAGATATAATAGCACTTAAACTTTGATGAAGTAGCATTCCATGTGAGCAGTACGATGTTACGCTCATTGTCAACAGGTCCCATACCAACAAGTGTTTCACCCGTAAACTTACCTTTCAATAACTCAATAGGCACCTTACCTGTAGCCTGTACCTTTTGTGCGACCAATCGCCCTTCAGCATTATCAAACATTACGTAGCCTTGTACATAACGTAGGTCTTGCTGCTTCCAAGCTGTAGCAGCATCAGCTAAAGATATGTCGGAACCTAAAGCACCCTTTATTGACTTACCTAAGTTGAAGGGTGTTGTCTCTGAGAGTGTCAATCGGTTTGGCACATGATTTACCATTGTCAGCATTGACTTTGGATATGTCAAGGCACTCTTTCTAAGATATGTAACATCGCCTGTACTATTAGTAGTGAAGCGCATATTCATCAGATTACCGTCGAACTCATAGATAGTACTCGGGCTTCCCACGGCAACAAACAAGAGTGGAGTCTTGTTATCACGTGCTAACGCATAATCAATTCCCTTAGGTTCTCCTGTGAAATCAATGCTTGGGTTATTCTTTTTGCAGAACATCTAAGTCAAAAGTCTTTGTACTTCCTTCCTCGGGCAGATAAGAAACAATTGTCTTTCCGCTATTACTTGCTAATATGTAAAGACCATCAACATAAGAGTATTGTACATTTAGTCCAAACTCATAATATTGAATATTATCTCCATTGCTCACCTTTAATCGACATGGAAAAGAGCCGAAGTCCTTACAAACATATTTAAGAGAAGCATCGGTCGATACAACCTTACCGTTTACTTCCCACTCATAGTCAACCTTCTTTTGCTCATTTGTCTGTACGACATTAGGCGAAATCTTCAATGTATCCCATCTATTGAGGGTATATTTCTCCTGTAAGTCCTGTGCCAATGACAACTTAGACGAATTGCCAGAAGGACCATAAGACTCATCTTTTATACATGACTGAAATGACAATGCCACTAATGGGAGTGCCAAGAGAAGATATAAATATTTCTTTATCATCTTATTTCTTATTTATCTGTTTACCAATATTCATTCTATCATAAGGTATAATCATCGTTTTATCGTAAACCAAAGTTCCTTATTGAAACGATACTCAGTGTACACTCGATTATACCTTAAGACAAGTAACAATACCTATCCTACTTTTTACAACTCATCTGGATGCGCTGCAAAGTAAGCAACTACCTCTTGTACATGCTGATAAAGATAGCCTTGTGCCGTTACATCAGAGCCTTCTATGATATCTCTGATAGTAGCCTCATTACTGTCATAATAAGCAAGTAACTTACGATACTTGTTTTTGGTAAAGGCTCCTAAACCCCAATAACTCTCCATCACTTCCCAGAAATCAGGCTTAGAGAGTACGTTGTTAAAGGTTATTTTAACCGTATTGTTCTTGGTAAGTCTTGTTCCCAACTTATCCTTCCCTACTAAATTCAATACCAATCGTATTGAATCATCCTTATCTTCTGACAAGTTAGCACGTATCAACGTTACAGGAACATAGGTACGATAAGCATTAGGAGCGAAACGCAAGGTGTCAGCATTAAGTGTGTAATGCTTCCCAGCGACAGCTGTTGTACCCTACCAACTTCTACACTGAAAGACTGCGCCTCAGCAGAAAGATTACCTACGAGCTGCACAGGGAGATAAACCACGTGTGTAAGTGTATCAACAGGCTTTACTCCGAATGAGTAATTCACAACGGTATCACCTGGTTGTGCATAATAGAAGCTAACTTGATTTGTTGGTTCAAACATGCCGTCAGAACTATGTTCACCATCAAAGTCGACGTTGCTGCATGCTGCAAATATGGTTACACCAGCGCAAACAAGTAGTATATTTCTTATTGTTTTTTTCATTTTCATAAAGTGTTTAATAACTTACTGTCCTCCGAACTCTTTCTCCGTTTCTGGCCAAGGCAAGACAAAGATGGAATTAGATGGCTGACGTGTGGTAATACCTCTAAAGTCAGTAAATGCTTTGTTATAGTGCTTTAACGCATAGAACGTTTGTCCTTCTCCTGGCATCTCACGCATGCGCTCACGCAACATCTCCTTATTGAAAGCCTCTCGTGTTGCTACCTTTGCACTATCAACATCCTCTAATCCACGACTTTTTCTTACTTCATTGAGTAATCTAACAGCCTCTCTCTTATTACTATCGTATGTACATTCACTTAAGATATAATACATCTCTGGCAAACGGATTAGCGTCAAGCCCTGTAAAGGATTGCTATTCACCTGTGCATCACTCTCTAAGAATCTTACAAAAGAATAGGTTTTCAAACCATCTGGTGTAGTATTCTGTCTGTAATAACCAGTGTAACGCAAGTCTGTACTTGTAGCCGAGAAGGCTGATGTCTCATACAGATTCTCAAGATCTCTACGTCCTTCAGTAAATGTACCACGTGCTGTCTGTGATAAGAAAAGCGTAGAGATAGTACTTGAAAGCGTATTGTTATACAAACCGAAAATCAACTCTCCTGCTGCAGGGAAACGCTTTACATCACTCAATGAACTATACTTCTTCAATGAGAAGTTATTGGTTGCATCGATTACCTGCTTAGCATACTTAGCCGCATTCGTCACGTCACCCATAGCATAGTAAACTCTTGCCTTTGTAGCAGCCACAGCATACTTATTAAAGAACACAGCACGTCCTTTAAGATAGTCACTGGAAGCAGTTGTCTCAACGTTTACTACATTATCGTTCTTCAAAAGTTCTTCAGCTTTATCCAAATCCGACAATATTGCCTCATACGTTTATGCAAAGTCAATAATTGCTTATTATCGAGGTCGAAAGTCGTTGAGTATGGAATACCACGTGTTGACTCATTGCTTTGACCATAGTCCTCAGCAAAAAGACGAACGAGGTCGAAGTGCATGAAAGCACGTAAGCCATAGCACTCACCACGCATCAAAGGCAACTCCGCATGCTCAAACTTAGCATTCTCTGTTTGATCAATTATATTATTGACGTATGCTATTACTTGATATTGCTTTGTCCAAATAGCATCAACAATAGAGCGCACATCACTACGCATATAATCGTATTGTCCTACGAAGTAGCTTGTCTCTGATGAGTTATCGTAACCAAAGATTTGTCCTAACTGGTCTACGAAACCAAAGCCTAAGTTGCCACCATATAAGTCTGATGTTGCCATGCTACCATAAACACCAAACATCGCATTACGGAAACCACGGATAGATGAGAACTGTTCTGTCTCATCAACTTGTCCTGCTGGTTGAACATTTATAAAGTCGTTACACGATACCACAGATAGCATCATGACAGTACCTACCAATAGTTTTGTATAATATGATATTCTCTTCATATTCGTTTTTTCTTATTGTTACCTAAATAGTCTTTCACAATTATATTAATGTGCCAGCCATCATCGGTTTAAAATCCAAGTCTTACTGAGAACTCTACACTTCGCTCATAAGGATAACTTAATCCGCGCTCACGTTTTACAGATGAGAGATAGAAGAGGTCGTTAGCCAACATCTCCAAGTGTAAACGCTTCAAGCCATATCGCTTAATGAATGTCAATGGCACTTCGTATGCTAACGAGAGACTGCTCAGCGTGATATAATTATTTGTCTCAACAAATCGTGATGTCTGCATAGGTACGCTTGAATCGCTGATACGCTTGTACTTTGCTTGCTGACCTACTTCCTTCCATCTGCTGCTAAATACACGTTCGTCAGCGTTATAGCGTGGGTCGGCACCCTCCACCTTACTTGCTAACGTCTGGTTATAGACAGCTCCACCGAAAGAATAACGCATAGACATTCCCATTGAGAACTGCTTATAGGTAAGGTAAGAACCTAATGAACCCATACCGAATGGTGTGGTATCGCCATATACGACCTTGTCATTAGATCGTAAACGAACGTAAGGCTGCCGTCACGCTTAATAAATACCTCATTACCCGTAATAGGGTCGATACCAGCTGAAGAAACTACCTTCAATGCTGTCAACGACTGACCTTCCTCATAGATAGGCAATGGTGTCACACCACCCTTTGCCTGGTTCTTCTCGTTTTGTTCACGAAGCGCGTTACTAATCTTCTTAATCTTATTCTTGTTGTAGGCATAGTTAAGGCTCAACGACCACTCCCAATCCTTATTCTTGATAGGGATAACACGTGTCTGAAACTCAAATCCATGGTTCTCTACCTCTCCGACATTCTCACGTGACGTGGTAATACCCAATGATGGAGCCTTAGTAATGTCAAGCAACAAGTTGTCTGTATTCTTTACATAAACATCTGCCGAGAAGTCCCAGCGTCCTTTGAACATTGTGAGGTCAAGACCGAGGTTGGCACTGAGTGTTCTCTCCCACTTAAGGTTCTTGTTTCCAATACCCATTGGTACGGCACCAATACCTTTTATATAGTTAAGACCTGCCAAACTGGTATACATTGTCAATGCCTGATAGGGTTCAAACGAGATGTTTCCAAGATAACCCAAACTTGCACGAAGCTTTAACAACTGGAAAGGTGAACCTTTAAGGAACTTCTCATTATGAATATTCCATCCTGTTCCCACACTCCAGAAAGGAGCGAAACGAGAGTTCTTACCAAACTTAGACGAACCTTCATAACGATAAATCACATCTAAGAAGTAACGGTTATCCCATATTGTGTTAAGGTTTACGAAGAACCTGCACCATTATACTTATTGTCTACACCACCTGGTTTACCTGTTGGATAGTTTCCTGCCAACAATGGGTGGGCTACATTGTCTGAATAATAACCTACAGAACCATACCTACTACCATCGACAGAGTTTGACTCAATCGTTGCACCTGCCATCGTGGTAAGGAACAGCTTACTAAATATATAGTTATTGTATGACACCATCAACTTACCCTGATAAGTAGTTGTACTGGTGAAAGTCTCTGTCAGGCTTCCTCTGCGTGACACATCGGCTACGTTCTTAATCTGATCTGCCGAGAATGGTGACACAAAGTTACGTCCTTCATATTTCGTCTTTTGTATTGAGAAGTCTCCATCAATTCTGAACTTCTCACCCAACCATAACTGAAGTGTTGTTGTGTTTAATACATCGAGCGTATTTCCTCTGTTGAAACTACCTAACGATGCCTCATACAAAGGGTTAGAGAGGTCATAATTCAACTTTGGTTTCAATGCGCCATACTCATCATATGGATATTCATATGGGTTCTGCTTCACCCACTCAGAGAAGTCACCATATGGCGACTGAGTTGATTTTACAGATGAGATAGTAGCCGTATTACTGATAAAGAACTTACCAGAAAGGTTATATGAGAGCTTGAAGTTTGTTGACAAACGCTCACGACTCGAACCCTTCATTACACCTTCCTCATCTCCATAACGGACACCTAAGTTGTATCGTGCGTGCTCATCACCTCCATCGATACTTACACTATGCTGTGAAGAAACCGCATTACGCAATGGTTTCTTAATCCAGTCGGTTGTTACACCGTCTTGAATCTGGTTGTAATAGTATGCATACTTATTTTGCAGCGCATATTGGTCCGCTAAGTTAGTCGCAGTATAAAGACCTGCCAAACGCTCATACTCAAGCTTTTGTGAAGCTGAGAGCAATTTATAATCACTCAAATCTGGAGTTGACAAACGTAATGTTCCGTTATAATTAAATCTCAACTTACCACCCTTGAGTGCCTTTGTTGTGATAACGATAACACCTGCAGAAGCCTTCGCACCATAGAGTGCTGATGCCGACGCATCTTTGAGTACGGTGATTGACTCGATATCGTTCATATCCATATCATTGACATAGTCAACCTTTACCTGCGAACCGTCAACAACGAATACAGGTAAGTTAGCTTGACCTGAGAAGGTAGCGCGTCCACGAATATTGATATCAGCAATCTTATTTGGGTCAGATCCGCCAAGGTTATCCTCTAACACGCTAAGACCTGGCACAAAGTTAGCCAAACTCGTAAGTACATTTTTTGTACCAACAGACAATAGTTCGTCTTTCTTTATAGATACCTGCGAACCAGTAAAACTGTTTCTATTCTTTGTAGCAAAACCTGTTACGACAACTTCACCCAACTCACCAACGTCTTCCTGCATCGTGAAGTTACCTGCCGTTCCATTCTTTACCTTTTTCTCTAAAGGCTTATATCCTATATAATTAAAGGTGAGCGTAACCTCTGGTAAGTCGGTATTAATCTCATACTGACCGTCAAGGTTCGTAATATAACCGCCGTTAAAGCCTTTCATTCGGATGGTTACACCAGGTAGAGGCAGACCGTCTTTATCGGTTACCTGTCCATATACTCCCTTCCGTTTCTCTTGTGTTGGTTTACGAACAAGTTTCACGCTGTTGCCATCAATACTATAGCTAAACCAGTCTTATTAAAGACTTGTCCTAACACGGCACGAACAGGCTGCGCTTGTGCGTCAATGTTAACTTTCTCCGCTTGAGATAGTAGTTCGGGAGTCACATCAAATTGTAATCCTGTTTGCTTTGACACTTCATCTAAGAAGGTCTTCATTTCTGTTTGCTTCATAGACAGCGTCACCACCATCTTATCGACATCTTGTGTTTGTGCCGATACGGTTGACCCTATACTAAGCATTAACATCAGAGCCAGTACTGCCCAAATTCGTAATACGAGATTACTTTTTGCATTTCTTTTTCTCATTTCCCTCTGGTACTTTTAATGTTTAGAACTATTTTTTTATAAATTAAAAAAAGTAGAATACAAATTATACTGATATTCTTTTTTTATTAAAGCCGCTTTTTAAACAGCGAATCTACAAAAGTACACAAAAAAACAAAAAAACCTTGCAAATATTTTTTTAAGTTTATATATTAAAAAAACATATCATTTCATAACATCTATCACAAATATTTGATTGAAACCTAAAAATATTATTTCTTTGTCTATTCTTTACATTGTCTTTCTGCCATTTATGCCTTCACTTAGCCACAACCGACAAATGTATGTAAATATTTTTTGTACACCTTGAATTTTATATATGGTCTTTAGCCTTCGAAAAGAGGCTTAATAGGCTTCTAAAAGAGGCCCTTTTAAGGTCTTACTAACGCCCTTTTGAACCCTTAATAAGCACCTTTTAAAACACAGGTTGATAACATACTGTATACCTGATAGTTACAAACACCTTTAGAAATGCTATTTTACACGCATGAAAAGGAGATTTAGCTCGAAGTTATGTAAAGATATTTCGCAATGACAAAAGAGTGGGTAGATTCAAATACCTAATGCGAAATCAAAATTAACCCATGCGGTCATTAGAGCCTAAACAGATTTTGGGTCTTCAGAATTTTGGAGTGATAAGGTTTGCCACTTGAGTTTAGAGATTGAAGCAATGTCACACGGAGAAAAGGAGAGGACGGAGGATTAATAAAACAAAGCAATGGAAGGTACGGAGGCACCATCGGCGCATAGCTTATTTGCCAATTCTATCAGCAATTTATATACAAAGCGTTTATACCAAAATAGTTATCAAGAATCTGTACGCTACATCCCCGTCGCTCTTTGTACCATCGGCACCTCCATGACATTGCGTTTATCTCCGTACCCTCCGTGACATTGCGCTTAACTCTATCCACTCCGTGACTCTGTGTGCCTAATTATATAAGACTTTTAGTTTGATTGTGTCCGATAACAGAGTTAGAAATTCAAAAACATCCTCTATTATTTGCTTTTTATAAATTCATGCGTTAATTTTGTAAACACTATAAATTTAATTTAAAACCTACTTGTAAATGAGAAAAAGTTTTTTTATTATTGGCATTTTTTTGGCGTTTGTTGCCATTTTCATTTCTTCATGCTCTCAAGAATATGTTGTGAATAATACTAAAAGCTTCTTCTCAGGAAAGTCGTAAAGTCGAGAAGATGAAGGACTTATTCAAAAAAACACAATTGGAATCTTGATACCACTATTCCTGAAAAAAGAAAGAAATAACCTTATTCTTCAGATGGATTATGACAAGGTAAAAAGTTTCCTTGAAGATTTGGATAATGGATTAAAGTTTGAAAAGAAAGATACTCTTGTTGGTTATGTGAAGAAAAAAGGTCTCAAAACAAGAGGTGCTGCTTCACAGGAATATTCTATAACAGGAATTCATTATAATGGTTTAACTCAAAGTAATACTATTTCTCGAATAGATATGGCATTTACACCTCCTCAGACTCTGAAGGTAACGATTATAGGTAGTTCTATATCTTCAAATTATGGTGGCATGACATGGACTCCTGATGATTCTAATTCAGAAGAATTCTATTTCTCGGGAGATAGATGTGACATATCTTTGAATGGGACTATAAGATATAAACCTTTTTATTCGGGAAAGCAAACTATGGCAGGATATGTTTTAAAAAATTATTACAGTGGTTACTTGTATGGAGGTGAAGTTAACAGACTCCATTAAATAGTGAACTCCCCATGAGTAAAATCTCATGGGGAGTTCATAGTTTTCAGATTATTTCTTCAAATTTTTTTTGTATTCTACATTTCTACCTTTAGTTCGTTGATGCTCCAGCCAATCCAAAAGAAGTCACAGAGGCACCGTCAGTGCATAGAGCGACGGAGCTTGTTTTCCAATTCTATCAGCAAATTATATACAAAACGTTTATTCCAAAATAGTTATCAAGAATCTGTACGCTACACCTCCGTAACATTGCGTTTACCTCCGTCCACTCCGTGACTCTGTGTGCCATATTATATGAGCGTCTTAGTTTATCAGTCCATATTACGGGAGGAGCCAACACAGAAGTTTATAAGATAGTATACAAAAAACGGGATTACCTTCTTAAAGGTAACCCCGTAAAACTATTGTAACTTAGGATTATTTAATGCAATAAGAACACTGCCTCCAACCTAATGGAAAGGTTGTTATACAGAGACTTATAACGTCTTTAGATAAAAATCTATTAACGTAACTTATAGCCCTTGAACGCATAGAACAAGATATAGCCAAAGCATACAAAGCAAAGACCATAGGCATATCGAGCATCTGAAACATCCTTTAAAAGACCAAACAGTACTGTAATTGCTGCTCCACCAATAAGTCCCATTGTCAAGAGTGATGAACCCTTCTTGGTAAACTTACCCAAATCCATCAATGCCAAAGGCCAAAACGCTGGCCACATCAGTGAACATCCTAAAGCCATGACACCAACACTATATATACTATAAACTCCAGGAAGAAGAACAACAAGAGTCGTTCCCAACAAGGCTACGAATGAACAAATCTGCAAAGCACGTGTCTGAGAAAGATACTTAGGAATCAGAATGATTCCCGCTATATATCCAATACTAATACTAATCGGAGTTATCCAAGAATAGTTTTCTGGATGAGCAAGTCCTAACTCATTCGCATAGTCAATGAGCGTTCCCAACACGATAGTCTCTGCACCAACATAAAAAAAGATGGCAATAGCACCCAGAACCAAGTGTGGGAACTGGAAAACAGACTTCTTACTGTTTGCATAAGCAGATACTTCTTGGTCAACCTCATCAGTCTCACTGCTATCCTCACCTGCTGCCTTCACCTCTGGCAATGGTGACAAAAGAGCCACTACACCTAAAGCAACGAACAGACAAATAATCACAGCAAAAGGTTTACCTAAATCATCTATCGCAACACTACCTGAAGCACCTGCGAAAAGAGCAATAAAGAGGGGTGACACTGGCCAAGCTAACTTGTTGATCATACCCATAATAGAGATACGCTTTGCAGCACTCTCCGTTGGTCCCAATATTGTCACATAAGGATTTATAGCTGCCTGTAAGAAGGTGTTAGCCGTTCCACAGAAAAAGGAAGCTACCAGAAACAAAGGAAAACTCTTTGCATCTGCCGAGAAGATAAACACTCCAAAAGCTACAGCAAACATTCCGAACGCAATAGCCATCGTACGCTTATATCCTATCTTGCTAATTAACATTCCCGCAGGATAGCCGAAGATAAGGAAAGGCAAGAATGTTGCACCAATGAGCATATATGCTTCCATTGAAGAAACACTTAACGACACCTTCAATACTGGAACCAACAATGAATTTATACCCAAGGCAAATCCACAAGTAAAAAACATAAGCCCTAAGAATGCCATAGGGACAAGGAAACTCTTTTGTTCTTTCATAAGTCTACTATGCAACACTATTGATGAATACTTCACTTAAATAATATGGGACAACATGATATCTTCTCTTGTTGATTAGAGTAATGTTATGTCCACGAACAAGACACTTCGTACAATGTTTACAGTACGACAATGCTTTATTATTAAGAATTGAGATGTCAGGGGAAGAGATAGAACTCTAATTATAAAAGTCAGATTTCCACACTTCTTGAAGCGATATAAAAAGATTTTCGAGGAGTATATAACTCCCTAAAAACTATCATCAACAACTGACATACTCCATCATATTAAACTGTTGGAAGACCCAACAAATGTTACCCTGCATTCTGTCATTTCAAGATAAAACCTAACCCAAGTGTTGCAATAAAAGCTACATTAAATCTTGATTGACGATGCAAAGGTATAAAAAAAAACGCGAAAAACTATCACAACTTGATAGTTTTTCGCGTTTAATCTCTTTGTTTGAGGATTATAAAGCTATTATTTCGTACGCCTGAGTATCTCATCACGGCATTCTTCCATCAGCCATTTTGGCGTACTCGTAGCCCCACAGATACCTACTGTTTCAACTCCTTCAAACCAACTCATATCGATTTCGTCTGCACTCTCAACTTGATGGGAGTTTGGGTTTACACTCAAACATTCGTGAAAGAGGACCTTACCATTTGAACTCTTACGGCCTGCCACAAAGAGAATCAAGTCGTGACGGGCAGCAAAGGTAGAAATGTTTGGCATACGATTAGCAACCTGTCGGCAGATGGTATCAAAGCTTTGGAACTTTGCCTTTGGTGAGATATGACTTTGAATGTATTCTATAATCTTATGAAACTCATCCAAACTCTTTGTCGTCTGTGAGTAGAGATAGATATCATTATTAAAGTCTAACGCCTTAACATCTTCAAACTTCTCTATCACAATCGCCTGACTATGGGTCTGACCTACGAGTCCAAGCACCTCGGCATGACCATTCTTTCCAAAGATAACAATGGAAGAGGAGGCACTAAGCTCTTGTCCCTCGCCTACTGCAGGAGGAAGAGAAACAGAAGAAGTAGAGGTTTCCACCGCTTCATTCGTTACTGGCTTAAGGTTTGAAGGTTCATCAACAGCAGCTCCGCCCTTTGAAGATATCATATAAGAAGGTTGACGACCTTTCTCATACTGTGTCTTAATACGACGCTGAAGGGCAAGAACCACAGGGCAAGTAGCATCGATAATCTCAATGTTATTACGTCTTGCAAGTTCGTAAGTCTCAGGTGGTTCGCCATGTGCACGCAGCAAAACCTTCACGTTATGTAGTTCGCGCATCTGCTCATGATTAATCGTGATGAGTCCTTTCTTTGTGAGGCGTTCCACCTCCATACTGTTATGTACGATATCACCTAAGCAATAGAGCTTTGTACCCTTTGCCAATTCTTCTTCGGCTTTCTTAATGGCAGTGGTCACACCGAAGCAAAAACCACTACCGTTATCTATCTCTATTTGAAGCATTTCTTTTTAAGGAATTAAGGAGTTGAGAAGTTAGGGGGGTTAAGATAACATCCCCTACTCCACAACTCTATCATATAACTTGTTTACTCGTTTACTTGTAGACTTGTTCACTTGTCTACTCATCTACTTGAAAATGAATAGAGTTAAACAACACTTTGAATCGACAACTCTATCAAATAACTTGTTTACTCGTTCGCTTGTCAACTCGTCTACTCATTTACTCGTATAACCTCTGCACCTGTACGCCCACTATACTCTGGTGCATATGCACATTGCGCAGTGCAGGTTCCTGTCTGATAAACACCTGCTCGGTCAATATAATATTCTGTCTCAACGACATGCTTACCCTTTGCCATTTGGTCGAAGTAGTAATTAGTCGTGTAATCCTTTGGAGCAATGTAATACCCCCAACGATAACCACTCAACTGACTAACAGGCTCAAGGCAGGCAGCACGCTTGTCAACAACTTGTACAAAGTCGTAATCACGGTCAGCAATGATCGTCAAACGGATACGCACCTTGTCACCAACTTTAAGGCTTTTTCCTCTCTTCAACAGTACGCTATCAACCAAGACCTCACGCTTAATCTTCAAGCCAGATGAAGCATCAGAGATATCTGTTGACGTCTGGAAGAACTGCGCATAGACAGCACCCCAGCTTGTGCCAGTGCTTGTCTTGCTGATAACCAAATCATGACTTTCAGACGATTGGAAATCAACTGGCTGTGTAGCCTTCACATAACCCAAACCTGCCGTAGGCTGTGTTGTCTGCAAGGGTTTGTTATCAAGCATCAACGTAGCATGCTCTCCATTCTGCATCAACCAATTGCCATTGTTCATAAATGCCCAAATAGCATTCACTGAGTTCAATGGTGTGTCCCAAGCCTGCGTACGCTTCTCCTGTAAGAGCCAACGCTGCATCTCAACAAGCGTCTTACCATCAGCAGGAGTAATCGTCTTTATCGCCTCGATAGCAGCCACCTCTGTTGGAATCTTATAATCACGCCAGCTGTAATAAGCGTTTTTAGAATCAAAATAACGTCCCTTCTCCTCCGTATAAACCGTATATTCCTTAATACTCTGCAGGTATTCACGCGCCTTTTCTACCTTACCATACTGCTGAAGGATTACTGCAGTATTCGCTTTACCATAGATAGTCAAGTCCGTAGGCTTCTTGGTCAGGCGGTCGATGAGGTACTTTATGTCATTTGTAGCTCGGTCATGATAGAACAAAGCATTGGTGTAAAGATAATCACAAAGGTCATCAGATGGGAAGAGTATCGTATTATACTTCTTCTCATCACGCTTCATCTCAGCCACACACTTAGCTACCTTCTTATCCATAAAACGGAAAGAAGCGTTAATCATGTTTGTTACCTCTGGGCTTGGACTTGTAAGGTTCTGCAGACGAGCAAGCGTCTTCGTCACCGCAACAGTCATATAAAGACTTCCCTTCATTCCTTGCCACCAAGAGAACGAACCATCAGAGTTTTGCAGTTTCTTTAGACTTGAGAATGTTGATGTCAATTTGTTCTGCAACTGATTCTCATCGAAGAAACGCACGAGCTGCTGTTTCTGTTCGCTTTCATTCTTAGCATCCATCACCCAAGGAGTCTCGTCAAGTGTCAAAGACTTCAGTTCTTGATTCTTCTCCAAAGCCGACATCATTGACGTTTCTTTACCAGTTTCCTTCTTCCATTGCGCAATAGTCTGCTTAATCGATGGGGAAGTACTCATGATCTGCTTACCCAAACGGTTTGCATAATAAGACGAAACAAGACTGATAGCATTCTTTTCACTTGCATCTGCCACATAAGGCAATGCCTGAATCATCAGCCAATTAGGGTTATTGGTGTACTCTACTGTCAGCTTCTGATCCGTACTCTTCTTTGGGAAAAGCTTACCAACATTAATCGTCTTCACCCCAGCATCATTCTGTGTGAATGGATAGGTATTTGTTACATACTCCTTATTCTGAAGTACTGAGAGGTAATGTTGCTCACCATCAGAGAAACCATCTCCCTCAACAGTGAAGCGAACAACGAGTAAGGACTGGTCAGCTGTAAGTTTATTTGCATTCTTTGCCAATAATGAAGCTAAACTATAAGTTGCTGAACCACTCCCCTGCGCCTTCAGACAACAGCTTTACTATCCGTAAAGAGCACCTTCTCAGTTGCTGGGTCAAGGATTTCAACCTTTGCTTTTGCATTGATATCTTTCTCAGATTGATTAAACAAACGAGCAGATACCATTGCTTCGTCACCCAAACGAACAAAGCGAGGCATATTAGGCTGCACCATCAAAGTCTTCTGAGCTACGATGTCATCAGAAAGGAAGCCATTATTCATATCCTCATCGTGTGCCAATCCCATGAAGCGCCACGTAGTAAGGCTCTCTGGAAGCGTAAACTTAATACTAACATTACCCTTTCCATCCGTCTGCAACTGTGGATAGAAGAAGGCAGTCTCATTGAGATTCTCACGCATAGAAGGCTTTACATTCTTCAGTTCGTCCTTCTCTTGTTTTATCTCCTCATCTTTCTTTACTACAGGAGCTGTAAATTTCACTTTCATTTCCTTAGTAGGTCCGAAGCCAACCTTAACGACCTCATTCATAGAAGACTCCTTTGCCAAAGCCATTGACTTAACGGCACGTGTCATGCTTACCATTCGGTCTTCTCTTGCTGAATAAATATAAGCATCTGGCGTATCATAATCTTCTAAGAAGCGACTATCAAATCTCGAGAAAGACAACAGCTCTACATCAAAAGGTTTGATATTAGCTTCCCATGAAAGACCCAAACCTGAATAGTCCGAACTCTCCCAATTAACAGATGTATAGTTAAGCGAGAAGAAGTTACCTAAGTACCATGAATTAGACAAGAACTGATTAAGACTCTTGTCATAAAGTGTTGCCATCAGTTGAGCATTGGCAGCCTTGCCATCAGGACGATTAATGGTTACTGTCCATTCCTCTTGCTGACCTGGGATAAGTTTATTACGGAAAGTCTTCCATTTCACAATTAAGCTCTTATCTGGTAACGGACGTATAATCCTTTCTGAATGAGAATACATTATGCCATTCTTTACCCAAGCATAATTAAGAAATATCTCATCACCATACTCTTCCTTATAAACAAACTTGCGTGTCTGTATACTGTTGCTTTGATTAAAAGAACCTGTTTCAATCACTTTATTACCTGAGAAGATAGAATAAACAACATACTGATTCTCATCACTTGACCCCACCTGCATATAGATAGGACCTCCATCGCGTGGGAATTGGTTTCCACTCAGATAGAACCAGTCATGTGTCTCGATAACAGGACGCTTATCATCAAAAGAGAAGACGACAAAGTCCTCATCTATCGTATCTGTTCCGCAAATAGCATGTAGGCGATAAGCACCAGAAGACAAACCCTTTATAGCAACATTCTCATTTGCCTTCGCAGTCTTATAATCGCTATAAACATATTGATTCTTATCCTTCTGCTGTGATACGATTACATACTTCACAGTACCATCAACAGGAGATCCTGCAGCATTCAGATAATTAAACTTAATCGTTTTAAGACTATCACGCAGGTTCTTTTCAGGAATATTACAAGAAAGACTTGCCTCCTTTGTTCCTAATGGCAATGAAGCAAACCCGTCATGTGTCTCACCTGCGGCATCAGTTACCGAAGCCTCAACGCTGAAGTTATAGAAAAGTGAACGATAACCCTTACCAGACTTCAGTTCTTTCTTGGCTTTGTCAGATAAAACAAAAGGCACGGTAACAACAAACTCTCCCTTGTCGTCTGTGACAACATCTTGCTCGTTCACTTCCTCACTATCTTCATAGAAGCGACTCCAATAGCTTATATTACGTGTAACGACATAATGCACCTTTGCACCTTGTACAGGTACACCAGCAAAACTCTTGGCACGACCAATCAACTTGATAGAATCACCGACAGCATACTTCTCCTTATACTCGTCAAAGTTTACATCAAACGTTGGACGCTTGTACTCATCTACTTGGAAACGCTTAGATCCTTTTGTTCCAAAATCAGCATAAATAGAGAAACTACCTGTCAGTCCACTTGTTGGAAGATTAAAGTCTGCTGCAGCAGTACCGAAACGGTCGGTGGTTACTGACTTACGTCCTATCTCCTTATAATTGGCATCTTTCAAAACCATATCGAAGGTTTGTCCGCCTGCAGCCTTAGTCTTATAGTCTTGCTTTGTGTTCTGATAAGCAATGACAGATGCGTGCACCGTCTGCCCAGGACGATAGATACCTCTATCCGTGAAGACCTGAGTTACCATCTTGTCATAGTTCTCCTTATCGTAATCATACGACCCCTCCAGTTGAGTTTCTTCAAAGGCTTTATCCTTATTCGTAAAGACATAGATGTCAGGGGTAGTTCTTTCCGAGTCAAAAACTACCTCTCCATTCTTGTTCGTAACCAGTTTCTTAACGATAGAAGGCTTATCATTATAATAATTTGGATAGGTAGCCTGAACCGTTACATTTGCTATTGGTTGCCCATCCACAACATTGACAACAACATACCGTGCTTTCTTCTTTGGTTGCAGTTCGCTCACGACATAGAGGTCACTAACATAGTAGAAAGCATATTTCGGTGTAAAATTCTTTTTAGGCGTTTCTACCTTAATAAGGTAAACACCTAAAGGTAATGTAGGCATTAAGAAAGAGTCTTTCACCTCTTCATAATCCTTATGACCAGTGAAAGTACGGTTTATCGTCTGCGTTGTTGCAGGCAACAGACTTGCCTTCAACTTAGCCATGTCGTCTTTATCTACAAAACTGATAGAATGATTTCCTGATAGTTTCGTACGCGTAACCGTTACAACTACATCTGATACATTGCGCGTATTCAACTTAACCCAGTTATTCTTCTCCGTCGAACTAACATTACGCTTATCGAAACTCACTTCAAACATCGGTCTTGTCAGTTCTGCACGAGCATTACGTAATGATATGATTCTATTCCATGATGCCCAACGGACAAGTGCATTATCAATATATGCTATCTTTTCCTCAACCGGAGTATCTTCTCCCATACAAGCATAACGCTTCAACGCAACTTCTCCACATATCGGTAAGTCGCTATACACTAAAATGAGTGAGTCGAGCTTTGGAATATTCTCTTTCTCCTCCTTTATTCCCATCAATGCCGTGTAGCAAGCTGCCTCACGGTTTCCAACGCTTTTATAATAGCTATGTAGTTTGTCGTAGTTACCCACTTGCATACCAATAACATGCAACAGGTCACCCTTTGAAGATATCATCGTTTTTACCTATCTTTATCAAAGGCTTAAAGTCGGCTGCTTTCTGACTTGCCAACAGAGAAGGGTTAGCAAGTGCCTTCTTAAAGTAGTCGTCAGCATTTCCACTTTCTTCATTCCGTCCTATCACACCCAAGATACAGTTGTAGACAGCCGACAAGACCTCATCCTTCCCTTCTACCATCTTTGCCTTTGCCTTCAATCGCTTTAACTCTACCTCAGCAGAGTCGGGTGCAATCTCTGTCTGTAACCTTGATGCCAACAGACTTGCAGCCAAGATTTGCCCATAGGCTTTCTCTTTCTGTGCTTTCTGTTCAATCTTCTTTAACAAGCTGATTTGTGTCTTTGGTAAGTCCTTTTGCTCAGCTTGATTTACTTGTTGCCATAAAGCGTCAAAGCTCTGTGCTGTTACTGTAATTGGCAACAACAGAAATATAATTGATAAAATGACAAGTGGTTTCTTCATACTCTCTTTCTTTTATTAATTGCAAAGATAATGCTTTTCAAGTAAAAATACAAAGATGAGCTATGTATATTGTATAGGATGAAAACTACTACCGCACAATATAATTAAACTTATCAAAGTTTGTAAAGCCCATCTCTTCCAACTGTTGTTGGCTTCGCTGGCGGTCTTCATCTGCGTTATATTCAGGTATCAAGGGTAGACGGATGATTACCTTATCAGCATATCCGTTCGCTGCTAACCATTGAAGATTACCAACGACCTGCTTATTCTCTTTGCATCCATACGCTTTGTAGATATCAGGGTTCATGTCCTTAATATCTACATACCACATCTGCACCAACGAGGCAATAGCTTTAGACATTCTCAAGCGGTACGTTGAGCGATGTCTCTATTGTCAACTTCCATTCTGGGATTCATTATCTCGGCAAAGGCTTGATGAAGTCTGAACGTAAAAGAGGCTCACCACCTCCAAAACAGATACCGCCACCCGTTGCCACAAAGTAAAGGTCGTCTATCTCTACCTCACTATACAACTCACCGGGCGTCAGCCTGCACCATACACCATCAGCCTGCAAGCACTGAGCGTTTAAGCAGTACTCGCAATGAAGCGGACAACCATGAAAGCCTACCAATGTTGTTACGCCTTCGCCATCCGTAGTGAGTCTGTGCCGATTAATGGCAATAAACGGTGCTGTTATTTCTGATTGCATTTCTCTTTATGTGATTGCGGTGCTGCGCTATCGGCTAACTCTTTTTCTAAATATGCCCTATCTATCCCTCCAACAACGGCGAGAGAGGGTTCTAAACGGACAACCATATCGTTAGGATTACGAATAGACTTCACTGCTATCACCTTATCTATATACCCATAAGATGAGAACACGAGCGTGTCATTGCGATTAACCTGCAAGTCAAACCTTCCATCCTTGCCCAAAGACACTCTCTTCTTACCACCTTGTATAATAATATTAACCTCAGAAGCAGCATCACCAGTATGACGCAGTCGAGCACTCGTCCCACTAATAATAATGCAGTGCTTCGAAATCTCTGTGTAGTGCTTCTGGCATAACTTCTGTCTCGCCCTGAACGAACATATCTACAGAATCCTGAGCTTTGCTCTCAACGTTGCAAGCTTTGGGAGTGTTCTGACATGATGTAAGCGGGACCGTAGCAACGCATAGCCCTGCAGCCAAACCAGCCACTTTCATGCCCCATCCCTTGCGTTTCCGTTCTCTTAACTGCGTCTCTAAATAGCGTATCTCCGCCTCACAAGCAGGGCAAGTGCCTGCACACTCCCCTTCGTAATGACACTCCTTAGGCTGATAGCTGATACCATTCGCATCCGCTATCTGCTGCCGAATATCCTTCAGCAACTTACAAGTACTCTTTCCTTTTACCATAATCCTTATTCTTACTTACACTTCTTTTTATTCTTCTCCTTATGTGACTTCGGTTTATAAGTCCTATGACCATACACGTCATCGTAGTTCAAAACGGTTACAACCCCTCCTACTATGCACGATAAACCCGATAATTCAGAGACTTCCAGTATAAAAACATTATTATCAGAATGCAAAAGAGAACTTACATGAACCTTTTGCTTCTTATAACCGATATATGAAATAACCAACGAAGTGTCTGGTGGTAACTTCAAAGCAAACTGTCCATCCACGTTTGTTGCAACGCCCTTGTTTGTTCCGTCTATAACAACAGAAGCACCTATCACAGGTTCTTTATCTTCTGCGTCTATGACCATTCCACGTACAACCACAGGTGATGCACAACCATCAGAAAGGTCTACTACCTTTACATCGCCTTTCTTGGCTGTATGTACAGGACGATTAGCCGTACTATCAGACTTAACACCTTGTGCAGCAGCAGTCATCGGCATTACCGTAGCGCAGATACCAGCAGCAATACCAGCCACCTTCATACCGAAGCCATTACCCTTACGCGCCTTTAACTCACGTTCAAGATAACGTATTTCCTCCTCACAAGCAGGGCAAGTACCTGCACAATCCCCTTCGTGATGACACTCCTTAGGTTGATAGCTGATACCATTCGCATCCGCTATCTGCTGCCGAATATCCTTTAATAGCTTACAAGTACTCTTTCCTTTTACCATAATCCTTATCCTTACTTACACTTCTTTTTATTCTTCTCCTTATGTGACTTCGGCTTATCAGTTCTACGACCACTCACGTTATCTTTATTACCTTTATTTTCATCTTTACAAGTAGGTAGTGTAGCTATTGTTACAATGCCATCTAACATTGCATCTCTATCTTCCTCAAGCACTATAACATTATTATCAGAATGCAAAAGCGAACTTACATGAACCTTTTGCTTCTCGTATCCTATTAAAGAAATAACCAACGAAGTGTCTGGTGGTAACTTCAAAGCAAACTGTCCATCTACATTTGTTGCAACGCCCTTGTTTGTTCCGTCTATTACAACAGAAGCACCTATCACTGGTTCTTTATCATCACTGCCAATGACCATTCCACGTACAACCACAGGTGATGCACAACCATCAGAAAGGTCTACTACCTTTACATCGCCTTTCTTAGCTGTATGTACAGGACGATTAGCCGTACTATCGGGCTTAACACCTTGTGCAGCAGCAGTCATCGGCATTACCGTAGCGCAGATACCAGCAGCAATACCAGCCACCTTCATACCGAAGCCATTACCCTTACGTGCCTTTAACTCACGTTCAAGATAACGTATCTCCTCCTCACAGGCAGGGCAAGTACCTGCACAATCCCCCTTGTGCTGACACTCTTTGGGTTGATAACTGATACCATTCGCATCCGCTATCTGCTGCCGAATATCCTTCAATAGCTTACAAGTACTCTTTCCTTTTGCCATAATACTTATCCTTACTTACACTTCTTTTTATTCTTCTCCTTATGCGATTTAGGTCCTTTCTTAGGATGATACTTTCCTGTTGTTCCTTTTATGCCCCCAACGGTGATAGTCTTATGCCAATTGGTAGTATCCTGCTCAAGATAAATCGTCTTATCCTTTGTCGCTAACAGCTCTTTAACTGTTACATAAGTCTTATGATAGCCTACAAAGCCAGCTTCTAAGGTGTCAGTTGGTAAAGCTTTCACTGCATACCAGCCATCCACATTGGTACACGTCCCCAATCCATTTGGATCTATTGAACCTTTCAACATAACAACTGCTCCAAGTAATGAATCTTTTGTTTCCTTATCAAGCACCTGTCCACGTAAAAGCACAGCATCAGGATTACCATTCGTTAGGTCTACCACTTTTATACTATCCTGCTTTATGAGCTGGGGATTCGCCTCCAGACTAATCTTACTCTCTGTTTGTACCATAGCAGCCATTGGCAATACTGTCACACAGACGCCTGCTGCGATACCTGCCACCTTCAAGCCTAAACCGCTATGCTGTTTATTCTTCAGTTGTTCTTCAAGGTAACGGATTTCTTTCTCACAGCCAGGACACGTACCTGTACATTCACCCTTATGATGACACTCCTCAGGATGATAACTTATTCCATTCTCAGTTGCTATTTTCTGACGGACATCCTTCAAGACCTTACAAATAGCTCTCCCCTTGTCCATAAATTATTATTTAAGCGTTAGTAAATAAAAAGACCTTGCTACAAAAAAATATAAAAAAAGAAGATAAACAAAAACAAACTGACATTTTTGTTATTACATGGCGATAAATTTAATCGTTAACTATAAAATACACATAAAAAGTATTAGCTTATCAACAGATGACGACATACTTACACCGCTTACCTAAAAACATACCTTATATGTCTACTATTTGTATCTTGCCACAAATAAAATGATAGTTACAAAGTTCACCAACCCTATTCAAGCCTCGTGCGGAGGCTCCGCACATGTGGTGCGAAGCCTTAGCACCATTTGTGTTGAGGGCATATTACCTTATAATATATCACTGAGATACGAGCAATTTATCTTCCAACGACTGATTAGAGGTTAAACTCTGATAACTTGGTGATACAATTATCCCCTCTGCAAAACCTTTCATATGGTCGATACCATTGGTTCTGAGAGGGGGATAGTATCTTTCTTTTGATTTCGTCAAGCAATGTTCATTAACTCTCCACAACAGTAAATTTGGAGAAGTCTGTCATACGAAGCAGTTCCTCATAAGAAGTCTTAGGGTTCTTCTTCATATAGTTGTCTACAGCCTCCTCATACCGACTGTGATAGGTTCGCTTTGTCATTATCTGATTGACAATCCATTGTATCTTTCCAATCTGCAAGTCACGCTCCACTTGCGGACGCGATTCGAAATGCTGTAAAGGATAGATACTCATCAAATAGAATGTCATACAATCTGGAAGGATGTATTCACGTGACATCTGCTTACGCTGTGTTGGCGAATAGAACTTCGCATACAAAGGATAATTAGGACCGAGATACTTGTCAAGCGAGATACCGATAGTACCATTACCCACGACAACACTTTGGTCTAAAGCTGATATCTGCGCATAGACTCTTGGAATTGTAATGTTCGGCAAAGCCTGTTTCAGTCGTCTGAAAGCTCCACTAAACTGATGATCAAGGTCTTCTGTATTGGCAAACTCCGACTCTACATCTGCTATAATAGACTGTAAGGTCGTATCTTGATAGAACTTCAAGAACTTTGTATTGATGTCTGGATCGGTTATCTCACCAATCTTTACGACATCCTCTATCAGTGTACGGGTCTCAATCGGATACTCTGTATTCATCTGCTGGAGCGCAGAGAAATCACCTGTTGTCAAGTAACGATATTCCAAACGGTCATAGCGATCTATCTCTAATAACATCGAATTATCATTCGAGTCAGCAGATGAAAGTTTGAACTGACAGCCTACACAGGTGAACAGAACAACTAATAATATACAATAGAGATATCTCACAGGTTACGTTCTGGTTACTTTTTACAATATTTGAGTATTGATTGCAAAATTACTAAAATATATTTTAAAACGCAAGTGTTCTGCTAAAAATATTAAAATAACATGCAACTATATCCCATTTTCATTCAGATAAGGAACTAAAAAACTTACGACCCTTCACGTAATATTGCCAAAGAAGGGCATATTTCTTACGTCCATCATTCGTGCAAGAAGGGATATTTTCTCGATGTTTCACCACTCCATCAAGACGAATAGGTAATCTCTCAAACTCATGTCGCCACTTTTTAAAAGCCCTACGAGCTGAGAAAATCGCCTTAAATTCACCCCAATTATGATTCAGAATCAGCGTTTGAAATGCAGCCAAATAGTCTAAAAACCATCTTACGCGCATGACATGTTTCAATTCATCTTCTGGTAAGTTCTTCCATAACATGGTCAAGTTATTACGGAAGTTCAGGAAGGTTTTACGTGGATTTGACTTAGGTAATGTGCCGCCTCCAACGTGATAAACATAGCTTTCAGGGAAACAGAAGATGCGCTTACCCATCTGATGCAAACGCCAACAGAGGTCGATTTCTTCATTATGAGCAAAGAATCTGCCGTCCAATCCACCTGCTGCCCAATAGTCTTTGGCACGTATCATCAAGCAAGCTCCTGTTGCCCAAAGTACCTCTTCACTATTATCATACTGCCCATTATCATCCTCTACCGTGTCAAAGATACGTCCACGGCAGAACGGATAGCCATAACGATCAATGAAACCTCCCGATGCACCGGCATACTCAAAAGCGTCAGGATTAGCAACAGAGAGCAGTTTTGGCTGACAAGCTGCTATGTCCTCATGGGCGTCCATCTCCTCGATGAGGGGCGTAAGCCAGTGGTGTGTGACCTCAACATCACTGTTTAACAACACGTAATATTCACTGTCTACCTGCTTTAGCGCACGATTATAGCCTTCCGCAAAGCCGTAGTTCTCAGCTAATTCTATCACCCGAACATGTGGATAAGTTTCTTTCAACCATGCGACAGAGTCATCTGTTGAAGCATTGTCTGCTATGATAACCTCTGCTTCATCTCGTGAGAATTTCAGCACGGAAGGGAGATATTGCTCTATCATGCTTCGTCCATTCCAGTTCAATATGACTATCGCTACTTTCATAAGAGTTCTGCCTTTAATGAACTTTGATCGAAATTAAACTCTCCCAATCGTACTCGGAGAATCTGGTTGTCATATTCTTCCTTTGCCTGATCGGGCGATAGTTCTACACGAATATAGTTATCTGTAAAGCCATGCATAGCCTTTCCTCGTGCCGCTTTCTCAAAGAGGACGTCTGCCTCCTGCCCTATATGCTCCGCATAGAAGGCACGTGTCTTCTCATCAGAGAGCTTCAAAAGCTTATGTGCACGGTGCTTCTTCTCACGGTCATCTACCACATAAGGGATTGACAATGCCGCTGTTCCTGGTCGTTCCGAATAAGGGAAGACATGGAGTTGGGTGACTGGAAGAGAGTCGAGGAAGTTATAACAATCCTCAAAATACTCTGGACGCTCGCCACGAGAACCTACCATCACGTCCACTCCGATAAATGCATCGGGCATCTTTTCCTTAATAAGTTTTATCTTACGAGCAAAGAGTGCCGTGTCATAACGACGGTGCATCAACTCCAACACCTCGTCAGAACCACTCTGAAGTGGGATGTGGAAATGTGGCATAAACGCTCGTGACTCTGCACAATACGCTATCAACTCATCATCGATCAAGTCGGGTTCCAACGAACTAATACGGAATCGCTGTATGCCCTCTACCTTATCTAATGCCTTAACGAGGTCTAAGAAACTCTCACCTGTGGTCTTACCGAAGTCACCTATATTCACTCCCGTCAACACAATCTCCTTTCCACCCTCTCTTGCAGCCTCTTCTGCCTGCGCAACAAGTGACTGAATAGTCGGGTTACGTGAGAATCCACGAGCAAAAGGAATCGTACAATAAGTACAGAAGTAATTACATCCGTCTTGCACCTTTAGGAAGTAGCGTGTACGATTACCACGTGAGCAACTTGCTTGGAAACTTTTAATATCCTTCGTCTTAACAGAGTGATACTCTCCCCTCTGACGTCTCTTCTTTAGCTGTATCGACCTTGTTCCAAGCATCACTAAGATACTGTACGAGGTCGGCTTTCTCATTACTGCCCAACACAAGGTCAACACCTTCTATCTTCGCTACCGTTGCACTCTCAAGCTGAGCATAGCAACCTGTCACGATTACGAAAGCACCTGGGTTCTGGCGCACCATACGATGGATGATCTGACGGCACTTATGGTCAGCAACCTCAGTAACTGAACAGGTATTAATCAGACATATGTCTGCCTGCTCAGTCTTCTTCGCTTCACGCACGCCCATATTATATAAGGTACGCGCGAAGGTACTTGTCTCTGAGAAGTTGAGCTTACAACCCAACGTATAGAACTTGGCTGTCTTGCCTTGAAATGCTGCTGTATCTATCATATAACTTGCAAAGTTACAGTAAAATGAAGACAAAACCAAAGAAATAAGCCCGTTTGCTCATCAGAAAAAACAAGAAAGAGCCAGAAAATAAGATTTTACACGCAAAAACAAAGCTCTAAAGGCGCTAAAAAGAAAGGGTTTTTAAATTGTGTAGGCACACATTAAAACCTTTAACATTTATTTAATATTCATATCGTACTGATTATCAACAGCTTACGAATTTGTTACAAAAGAAGAACAAAAAAAGTTCTAAAAATATTATTGTCGTATAAAAAAAATACTTACCTTTGCATCGTTTTAACAAACAAATGATTGTTTTACAGATTTAAAAAGCAAAGAAAATGAAGAAATTAGTTTTAATGTTCGTAGCTATCGCAGCTATCTCTTTCGCATCTTGTGATGGTCACTCTAAGCCAGCTCAGAACGCTGACTCTACAGCTGACTCAATGGCTGCTGATTCAATGGTAGATAGCGTACACGCTGATTCAGTTGCTGCTGATTCAGTTGCTGCTGACTCTGTTAAGTAATCAGAGAACGAACAGAAAAAGAGAGAAATTGGCCGCAGGACATTGTCCTGCGGTTTTTTCGTTTATAGAAGTGAGCTAATTCAGACGAACAGCACCACTATTGCTGTAGACAAGATAACTAAACCACTTTGAGACAAAGTAAGATTAAGACAGAATAAAATAAAGACAAAGTAACAGAAGAACGATTCTTTGGTTGACAAGGTAACAAGTTGACAAGTTAACAAGTTGCTTGTAGACAGAGTAAATGAAAGACAAAGTAGAAGAACACTTCTTTAGTCTACAAGGTAACGAGTTGACAAGTTAACAAGTTGCTTGTAGACAGGATAAATGAAAGACTGAGTAACAGGAGAACATTTCTTTAGTTGACAAGTTAACGAGTTGACAAGTTAACAAGTTGCTTGTAGACAGGATAAATGAAAGACAGAGTAACAGAAGAACATTTCTGTTTTGCACACTTCTGCCTTTTAAAATCTCTATAGCTTTTGTAAGAAGAATGATTTTTGTAAATAAAATTCTAAGGCGACAAACGAAAAGGGCGTAAATTGGCTTCCAATTAACGCCCTTTTGGCTTGCTAAAGATGCCCTTTTGAAGTCCAAGTAACGCCCTTTTGGAATCTTACTAAGCACCTTTAAAATGCAATTATGCAACTATCTGATTCTATGCAACTTAGAAAAGCAGTCTTATAGCTCGTTTTTTTGCCTTTTAAAGCTCAAAAGCACGTGTGATTTGTAAATAAAATTCAAACAATAAAGAAGTATTTTTACGACTTTAGCAATCATCAAAAGAAAAACCTTTATACTAAACAATTTTATGGTAGTGACGGCGTTTATAGCATAAAAGGGGTATAGACTATAATTCTGTTTTGGTCAGCCTTTTAGGACATATGCACTTATCCTGATTGTTGATATTGGTAAAATCGTGAGGTATGAGATACTACTTATTTTCTATTCTCTTGTCTGTTTTGCTCGCTGCTTGCGGCAGAAACTATGGACCCGTTTACCCTAAAGAATTTATAGGGAATTGGGTTGGTGTGGAAAAGACAAACATTGGTATGCGTCCAACACTCGACGTGACGGATTCTACTGTTGCATTCGACCCAGGCATAGGCGACACCTGCAGGTGGTTTAATAGTTACCACTTTGTGAACGACTCGCTTTTTTTAGTCTATGACGAGAATGACACTAACCGCTGTAAAGTCATGGAGTTACACGATAGCATACTGACTATCAAAGGTTTGTTATGGTACGAGGACAAAGAAGTTAGCTTTGTGCGACAAAAAAAAGGGTATTCAAGACTTTAGAGTGATAAGGTTTGCTACTTAAGGTTAGGTTTCTGAGGAAATGTCACACGGAGGGACGGAGAATACGGAGGGATATCAAAGCAAAGCAATGAAAGTAACGGAGGCACCGTCGGTGCATAGAGCAACGGAGGTTGTTTGCACACTTTTTTAGCTACTTTATGCCCAAAGCATTTATCCCAAAAGTTATCAAGAATCTGTAGGCTACACCTCCGTCGCTCTTTGTGCCGTCGGCACCTCCGTGACATTGCGTTTACCTCCGTCCCCTCCGTGACTCTGTGTGCCTATTATATAAGACGCTTAGTTGAGCACTCCATATTTCGGAAGAACCAAAAATAAGTATAACGTGTTTAAAATCGTCCTATTCATTTACGATAACTCCTTTATCCAAGTTTATTGTAAGCATCTTACGCTCCTTCCCAAGTTCTTTCAGAAACCAGAATTTCATCCTATAGTCTTCACGAGTAATCCCAGCAACACCCTTTTGATAGATGACTCTATAATCTGAAAATAAAGCAACATCCGCCATTAAAACACCATCTTTCTCATAACCTAAGTATTGCTGAAAATAGGAATCAAAGGGCAGGTAATCAGCTTGATGCCTATGAATATACTTCCTTACAATGGTTTTTGCAAGTTCAAACTCCTTGTCATTCAACTGTTTCGGAACCTCTGTTCTGATCTTACCAAATAACGGGTCTCCATTAGCCATTACCGCCTTCTCGGAAATAACATTGTATATTTTTTGTCCCGTCTCATCCTTTGCGTAGACATACACAGTATCATATGGAGAATGAACGGTTGTTACTTTTCGCGTCTTTGTTGTGCAACAGAATAGAAGGAGACAAGAAAAGATAAGTAGTATAGTCTTCATAAGCTTCGATTAATTGTTTTTCAACGGAATATCCCCTACAAATCCATACAGATTGACTCTTTTCGTTCTCTCTTTTTATTAAAGGTGAGAAGATACTATCACCATTTTCTCGTGCAATGGGGTACCGCCTATTCATAAACCAAACGGCATCTTTTGTGCGATAAAGATTCATTTTGATGTAGGGTTTATCCGAAACATAATAGCCACCATCTTCTTTCAAATCCTCATAGTTGGGGAAGTCCTGCACCAATATCCCCTCTGTCAGTCCCTCACTTGTTATGGTATGAGAAAGGACACCATCGGTGTAAACCCATCCACGCAATAGTGTAAAGAACTTATTTCCGATACCTATTGGGGCGGTATTGAAGTCATAATCTACACATTCCATGATGACTATGTCTTCCTTGAACTCCTTTAAATTTTCCCTCTGGTCAGGAATACGACCTACTGCCACGCCCGAATCCTTCTGCCCACCAGCCGTCTTTGTCTTGCAGGCAGTCAGTAGAAAGGAGAGAAAGAGCAGTGTTAGGGCTGTTTGATATCGTTTCATACGCATCGTTGTTGTTCGTTTGTAGTGTTCGAAAATAGGTGCTATTAGCTACGCCAAAGATAATAAAAATTTTGCATACGACAATGTAATTCTACTGATTTTCAGCCATAAAACAAAAATCCCCTTCATTCGAAAGAATGAAGAGGAAGCTCATTTTATATTGTTATGACTTACAATGCAGTGAAAGCAGCTACAAAACCAAAGATGATACCCGGTGTGTTAGCAATCGCCAAAGGCCAGTCACGCTTCTCTTTGAACAATCCGTAAGCAACCCATAAGGTACAGTTAACACCTGCCATAAATGGCTGAATGAAGGTTCCCTTCTGCCCTGCTAAGTTGTTTTCTATCTGTGGAATGTAGAATACATACATTAAAACTGATGTTACCATACCAATCCATCCCATAGAGGTGAAGAACTTTTCTTTTGTCATATTATTCTGATTTTATTTGTTTATGAATACAAGAAAAATTTAGTTTATATCTTTTCTTTACCTATCTAACATTTCATTCTAACGCTACAAAGATACAAATTATTTCTTTTTTTAAAAACAAATGATAGACAAAACATATCGTTTCATCTGTTACTTTCTTATTTTATATCAGTCATTTGATATAGCTCAATCCTAATTAAAATACTTTTGAATACTATCCATTAGGGGCGTTAATTCACGATTGAAAACCCTTCCGTGACGGTCAACCATCTGCAGGGCATAGGCGATGAACAGCCTACGCTTAGCGCGTGACATGGCTACATAGAACTTACGAGCGTCCTCCTCGTCCTGCTGTTTCGTCTTGTTATAGGCGTTCGGGTAACGTCCATCGGCTGCATCAAAGATGATAACATTATCAAACTCCAGTCCCTTTGCCTTATGAACAGTCGTCACATAGATACGCTCAAGAATACTCTTACTATTACAGAAGTCGGCTTCTTTCAGCGTATTAATATCCATTACATACTGCGAGAGCTGTGGTGCAAGGGCATTAGCTACCGTCTCATCCGTCAACATGTCTATGCGGAGATAACGAAGGATATAGTCTAATCGGGGAATGTCATTGATTAAACCATCTGAACGAAAGGCATTATAAGCAGCAGAGAGCTCGCTGACAAGGGCTGGTTCATGGTCGGTTGATAGTTTATAAAGTCGGTTGACAGCCTCACGATAGCATTCGCCATAATTGCTACGCAGCACATTGGCAAAGGGTTTCACCTTCGGATGACGGATGAAAGCCGCTTGCTGCGCTTGCTTCTCACGTGCTTTCTCTGCACAGAGGCGCACAAGACTGACCGTTGCCTTCACATCATCAATTGCCTGATGACTATTAACACCCGCCAACTGGAAGGTCTCGAGAAGGCTTTCCAACTTATAAGAATGAAGGCTCGGAGCCAATAGTCGTATCAGTTTGAGCGAGTCAAAGCAACGAATATCATGTGCCTGCATCGTGTCATTGCAGTAACGTTGCAGGTTATTGTCCAATATGTTGTAATCATAGTTGGCGTTATGACCAAGGATAGGACTGGTCCCTACGTAGGTAAGGAAACGTCGTAAGGCATCAGAAGGAGGGAGTAATTCGCCAGTAGACATCTTCTCATGATAGATAGCATACATCGGATTTTCCTTATCTCCGAGCATTGGTAGAATCGGTTTATCGGTCTCAATGTAGAGATCAAGCGGTTCGCCAACCACTTCCCCACCCTTAATTCGAATGGCAGCAATCTCTATGATGTCATCTTGAAAGACATTCAAGCCTGTTGTCTCAGTATCGAATATAACGATTTCTTCCTCGTTGTAGGCACGAAGAAACTCTGCTGTGTAACAGCTTTCGGGGTAAAGAAGGAAGTCGGATGGTGACAGTGCCAACTGCTTTAGCTTCCAATTAAATCGGCGAGCAAGGGCATGAGAAGGGAAGGCATGCACCCCTTTCATGATACGTGTCCACGCTATAGAATTATGTTCATTAGAGAGTACACTCAAATGTGCCAACAATAGCTTGACATCTGGTGTATCGAAGAGGTCGCGACCCGACACCTTAAAGTGAGTCAGCCCTGCTTCCGTCATAGCTTCACTGATACGATCAGCATCCGAATTAGCACTAACGATGACGGCTGTACGCTCCTCCTTGTTCTGCTCGTAAAGGGAGAATGCCTCAGTGGTAATATCCTTGTGTTCGGCTTCTATCGTACTACTATGTATGATTCTCAAGTCTCCCGACGTAGCCTTAGTGTCATTATCTGAAAGAGGGAGTAGTTCGCGGTCTATCTTCAGTTGCTTTTCTGCATAGTCATTGAAGACATCGAGCAAGTATTTGGGCGAACGGTGGTTGCGCTGCAGATGATGAATATTACCCTTACAGCGCATCTTCAAGAGGGTTAGTGTCTCCACTTTCGCCCCCATAAAAGAGAAGATAGCCTGCTGTTCGTCACCTAAGTACATCACCATCGGGTTGTCTTCTGCTGTCAGTAAGTCGATGATAGCAAGCTGCATACCGTTAAGATCCTGCACCTCATCCACTTGTATCCACGGATATCGCTTGCAGGTAGGGTCAGAACGATAGATATCATAAGTATAGAGCAGTAAGTCTTCGAAGTCAAAGAGGTGATTCTCCTCCTTGTATCGGGCATAACAATCAGCGTAATACATCTTCCAAAGGAGTACACGAATCCTATCCGCCGTCTTCCCATCAAGCCCTGGCGCATTCGCTTCGTCCATATATTCCTGTGCATGATGATAGATATTCACTACCGCCTGCTCGTCATATTCAATCTTTTGTGAGGCACAGATATGCTTTACAGCTTCTCGATCATCATCCGTGAAACTCTCTGGATGGAGGTAATACTTCCATGGATGCTGGTGTTCCATCTGATAGATGAAATGCTGAAAGAAGATAATCGTTTGATAACCTTTGTATCGGTTGAAGTCTCTTGTTACTCCTTCTTCATCTTCATTGCGGTAATCAGCGATAATACTCACCGCCTCTTCGTCGTCAATAATGGCAGAATCGGCTGGTATTCTACCCTGTTCAAACAGGAATTTAGAACAGAAGCGATGCACATTACCCACCATCAGTTCGGAGAAATCACCTCCCACCACCTTTTGAATACGGTTGGTCATCTCTCTTGCAGCACGGTTGGTGAACGTAAGACAGAGCATATCCTCATACTTCACACCCCTTTCTCGTGCGTATCTTATCCTCTCTGCGAGGATATGTGTCTTTCCACATCCCGGCGATGCCAGCACAAGATGATATCCCTGACTTGCCTCAACAACAGGAATCTGATATTTATCTAAACTTGGTGTGTAATTGTTTGCCTCCATAGAAAGTATTTTTATAGCAGTAGATGCTCCTCCTGCAAAAGTAAGAAAAAGATTGGAAATAACTCGTTATCAACCTAAAAGAATAGAAATAAAGTTGTAACTTTGCAGTCGGACTTGCTGTGCAAGTGTGTACGCAGTCCTATTTTGTGGGTTAATAATTTAGCGTTTGCTATTTATTCAATAACGTTCAGGAAACTTGGCGGTAGAATGAACAACAAGAATGAATGGATTAGTGAACGTCCACGGTATCGTGGACGTCTTTCATCTCTTGTTGTAGGTTTCCGCCAAGTACCTCTGAACGTGGATGAATACGTCCACGTTTTTCATGTAGGTACTTGGCTTTAACTTTCGGAATTTGAGTATAAGGCATCGCATTAAACTTTTAATGCAATGACAAAAGAAGAAACTGTTTTGCTTAAAGGAGTAGCTCTCCTTATGATGTTAGGCTGTCATCTCGGATCTGGCTTTGGTATTAATTTTATTCATATAGGAGGGATTCCCTTATATGACATTATCAATAGAATAGATGTACCTGTGCAAATATTCACCATTCTTGGAGGATATGGTCTATTCTATGTTTCAGAAGGGTGATAAGCATCATCTTAGTAGAATCTTCAAACTTTATCTTCATTATTGGGTTATAATCTCAATATTTGTAACCATCGGTCACTTCGTAGGAGATAGTTCTAAATATCCTGGAAGTATTAAAGACATCATACTGAATTATAGTTCCTTTTATTCAAGTTGGAACTATGAATGTTGGTTTCTTTTTCCTTATTCATTACTATCTCTATCTTATCCTTTTTTATTTAAACAAATGTCTCGCTTAAAAGCAAGATACGTCTGTTTAATTACATTTGTTATCTTTCTCATTTCTGGTCTACTAATTTCAAAACTTGGTGTACAATATAAAACATCGTCACCTATTCTTTATAACCTTTTGTACTTAGGATTCTTATTATTCCCATTCACCTTGGGGGCTATGCTAAAACGTACAGAGCTATTTTCTAAACTTAGCGTATTAGTGGCAAAAAAATCCTACGGAAAGTTTCTTGTTTTTGCCATTTTAGTAATAGCATCGATTATAAAGTATTATATACCTACTGCTCTTTTTAGCCCCTTTTATGCAATAACATTCATTGTTTCATTTGTTCTTTTGTCACAAGGGAAGGCTAACATTCCTATACTCTCTGCTATTGGTCGTCATTCAATGAACATATGGATGATTCACACGTGGTTCTTATATTATCTCTTTCCTTCTTTTATAGCAGGATTCAAATATGTATTCTTGGAGTATATAGCACTACTATTTGTGAGTTTTATCATTTCATTTGTTATTAATAGAATTGTTAACTTGATGCCTCTTAAATTTTAGGAGTAAGTTAGGTTGTTCTCTTTTACGATAAAAGAAATATGCATGAAAGGTTTAGAGAATCTTTGTAATTTACTTTACGCTAACATTTTCATTTTTCGCTGGAAAGCTATACCTTTGCAGACATGGAAATTTATGTTACTTGTAAATGCTAATATAGAGAGGACTCTGATATGACCAAATTAAAACTAAAGAAGCATCTGGCAGTACTACCTAAGGAAGACGTAATGAACCTTGTGTTGAGTCTGTATGATGCGAGCACAGAAGCGAAGATGTATCTGGAAATGTATCTTACACCTGATTATAGCGCTGCATTGGAAAAGTATAAAAAGATTATTCGCAACGAATTCTTCCCTGATCGGGGCTTTTCAGACAAGCCGTCATTTGCAACTTGCCGCAAGGCAATCTCTGATTTCAAGAAGTTGAAAGCTAATGCCATCAGTCTTGGAGATCTAATGCTTTACTATATAGAGTTGGGATGTGAGTACACAATGACCTTCGGTGATATGTGGGAACAGTATTATACCACATTAGAAACGAATTTTGAGAAAGCTCTAAAGCATATTTCCGACCATAACCTTGAGGAACATTTCAGACAGAGAATTGAAAGTATGCTTAACTCAACACAATGTGGTTGGGGTTTTTCCGATACCTTATGGGATATGTATTATGACTATTATGGTTGTCAAGAATGAACAAAAAGACTTTGTCTAAACAAACATAGAGCCTCATCTATAGATTTAAAGATGTAGCAAACGACTAATAAATTTATAAAGAAACTATGCAGGATTTTGCCGCGATTGACTTTGAGACAGCTAACTTTGAACGATGTAGTGTATGCTCGGTGGGGGTGGTGATAGTAAGAGGAGGAGAGATTGTTGACAGTTTCTACTCGCTTATACAGCCCGAACCGAATTACTATCATTGGCGATGTACGCAGGTGCATGGGCTTACGTGTGCAGATACTGACGGTGCACCCGTATTCTGTGAGGTATGGAAGCAGATAGAGCCTATGATTGAAGGCTTACCACTTGTAGCCCATAATGCATCTTCGACAAATCTTGTCTGAAGGCATCCTTCTATACCTACCAAATGGATTACCCTGATTATGAGTTTCTTGATACGCTGAAGGCTGCACGACGCCACTTCCCTCACCTCCCCGACCATCAGTTACAAACAGTTTCTTCTGCCTGTGGTTATGAACTGACTGACCACCATCACGCCCTCGCTGATGCGGAAGCTTGTGCGTGGATAGCACGTGAGATATTGTAGGGTGATGGGTGATAGGTGTTGGATGTTAGGTGATGATGGTCACTTGGGTGGTAGGTGGTGGATATTAGGTGGTGATGATATGCTACGTGAGAGGGGTTGGTGATAACTATGATGGGCTTTTTCGAGAGGGTTGTCATCATAGTCTTTATATAAAGTCACCATTATATTTATATAAAGTCATCATCGTCTTTATATAAAGAGGATGTCAATAACAAGGTTCGCACCCATCTTCAACGAACGTACAGAGCCCCCGCACGTGTTGTGTTAAGGCTCCGCACATATAGTGTTAAGGCTTAATAGTAATCTTATTAGACAATGAATACATAAAAGAACATTATTGATACGAATACACTATGACGTTAGAAAGAATTTAGGATAGCCTTATGGAGTGAGAAACATCTGAAAGATTCGGGGTTGTCCATTATCAGAGACGAATCATTAAGCAGAATAGAGAGAGACGAAAATGGGTGTTGATGAATAGCGTAAAACATCATCAACACCCATTACTTATTATCAAAATCTATAAAGTTTTTTATCTTTTACAGCGTATAATTCAAAGATGTCAAGTATAGAAAGGGCAAATCATCAACACCCATCACCAAACACCCAACACCTAAGTGCCCATCAACACCTAACACTTAACACCTTCACCCAACACTATGCTCCCTCAAACTCGCGAAGGAAGCGAGTATCGTTCTCAGAGAAGAGGCGGAGGTCGCTTACACGATACTTGAGGTTGGCTATACGCTCAACACCCATACCGAAGGCATAACCTGTATATACGCTTGAATCAATACCACAAGCCTCAAGGTCGTGTGGGTCAACCATACCACAACCAAGAATCTCAACCCATCCAGTGTGCTTACAGAAACCACAACCTTCACCGCCACAGATGTTACAGCTGATATCCATCTCTGCGCTTGGCTCAGTGAATGGGAAATAGCTTGGACGAAGACGAATCTTTGTATCTGCACCAAACATCTCACGAGCAAAGGTGAGAAGCACCTGCTTTAGGTCGGTAAAGCTAACATTCTTATCAACATAAAGACCTTCAACCTGATGGAAGAAGCAGTGTGCGCGAGCCGAAATAGCCTCATTACGATATACACGACCTGGGCAAAGCACACGGATTGGAGGTTCGTGTGTAGACATATAGTGCGCCTCATCATTAGAAGTATGGCTACGGAGGAGCACATTCTTCGTAACGTCCATCGTATTGCTACGCTCAATGAAGAAGGTATCTTGCATATCACGTGCAGGGTGGTCAGCAGCGAAGTTCAACATTGTAAAGACATGCTGGTCGTCATCAATCTCTGGACCCTGATAGAGAGTGAAACCCATACGAGCAAAGATATCAATAATCTCGTTCTTTACAAGTGTCAACGGATGACGTGTACCGAGGTTAATAGGATAAGCAGTACGAGTCAAATCAATATCATCACTCTGTGCCTCACTTGTTTCAAGCTGGTCCTTGAGTTCGTTAATCTTGTCCTGTGCACTCTGCTTAAGTTCATTAATCTTCATGCCGACAACCTTCTTCTGGTCGGCTGCCACATTACGAAACTCACCCATCAACGCATTGATTTCGCCCTTCTTACTGAGGTATTTCAGACGGAGTTGCTCCACATCATCAGCACTCTTAGCCGTGAGTGCACTCACTTCCTTGAGAAGTTCTTCTATCTTGTCTAATAACATAGTTCTTGATTATTTTCCTGCAAAGGTACAATTTATAATCGTAACGGAGAAATTACCCTAATATAAATTTATAAAAATCCTATCTTATTAGAAATAAATATTGTACATTTGCAGCAAATTTGAGATGAATAAAAAGAGAGTATGAAAAAAGCTTTTTACTTATTGTGTGTGTTTGTGTAGCTATGGTAGCTGTTACTACAGGTTGCACAAGCAAGAAAGTTGATGGCGATGACAGTACAACTACTGATTCTACGGCAGCAGAAGACACTGACACTGTAGATAGCGTTGACTCTGCCACGGAGGTGATTGCTGCTACTCCTATGCCAAAGGCAGCAGACCAATTGTTTGACGACTTCTTCTTTAACTTTATTGCTAATAAGAAGTTGCAGATGAATCGTATTAAGTTCCCACTGCCTGTAGTCAATGGTACAAAGACTACAGAGCTGACTCGTGGAAACTGGAAGATGGATTATTTCTTCCGCAAACAGGGCTATTACACGCTTATCTTTGATAATGAGAAACAGATGAAGTTCTCTAAGTCTACCGACTTGGATAGTGTCATCGTTGAGAAAATACATTTAAAGAGAAGTACGATAGAGCAGTATTGGTTCGATCATCAGGATGGTAGCTGGAAGTTGAATCAGATTCGTAACATCACATTTAAGGATAGTTATAACGCATCCTTCTATACTTTCCTGTCACACTTCTTCGCAAATGGTGGTAAAGGGGCTGTGAAGAATCCATTAGCTTATACTGGTCCAGACCCTAATGGTGAGGAGACAAATGTAGTCAACACCACTATCCCCGCTGAAGAATGGTCATCATTCCTGCCAGAGCTACCAAGCGAGATGATTTATAACATCCTTTATGGTCAGAAGTATTCAGACACAAATCGCAGGATTGTTACCTTCCGTGGGTTGGCTAATGGCGCTGAAACGCAGCTCATCTTTAAGCAGAATGGTAAGAGTTGGCGCTTAGAGAAGGTTGTAGCTTATTAACGAACAGACCCCTGCCTACCTTGGTAGTGGGTCTTTCTTTATTAAGAAGCACCTGCTATTAATGTTATTGTTATGGATTATCTGATTCATAAAGAATAACACTTTTCTATAAATAGGAACAAAGGGAAACGCAAAAACAATATCAGAAACATGAAAATAGAACATAACTATAGTCTACTAAAGCATAACACCTTCGGCATTGATGCCAAATGTCAGCGTTTTGTTGAATACGAATCAGTAGAGGAAGCACAGAAACTTGTGCGCTCTTTAAAGGAAGAGGACTATCCACTACTGATTCTCGGTGGGGGTAGTAACCTTCTACTCACTGGTGATTTCAAGGGAACCGTACTCCACTCTGGCATCTCCTTTATCGAGCAAATCGACGAAGAACGTGTACGTTGTGGCTCAGCTTACGTATGGGATGATTTTGTAGATTACTGCGTTTCTCATGACTTCTATGGTGCAGAAAACCTTTCTATCATTCCGGGAGAGTGCGGTGCGAGTGCTGTACAAAATATCGGAGCCTATGGTGTGGAAGCTAAAGACTTGATTGATGAGGTTGAAGCGGTGGAGATTGCCACTGGTGAAGTGCATCATTTCAAGAATGCTGATTGCGAATACAGCTATCGGCAGAGTAAGTTTAAGCATGAATGGCGCAATAAGTATCTCATCACATCGGTGACCTATCGCCTTTCTAAGACTTATCAGCCTAAGCTCGACTATGGTAATATTCGTGCGGCATTGACCGAGCAAGGCATTGAAAACCCTACTGCAGCAGAACTTCGTCAGACGATAACCGACATCCGTAATGCGAAACTTCCCGACCCTAAAATTATTGGTAATGCGGGCAGTTTCTTCATGAATCCTATCGTTCCTAAGGCGAAATACGAGGAGTTGGCAGCGCAATATGAACGTATGCCTCACTATACCATTGATGCTGACCATGAGAAGATTCCAGCTGGTTGGATGATTGAACAATGCGGTTGGAAGGGTAAGGCACTTGGTCCTGCAGGCGTTTACGATAAGCAAGCTTTGGTATTGGTGAACCTTGGTGGTGCAACAGGTGCTGACGTAGTCAGACTCTACCAGACAATTCAGCATGATGTGAAGGAGAAGTTTGGGATTGAGATACATCCAGAGGTGAATACTTTTCCAAATTAAAGCCTCCCCAACAACAGCCTACCCCAACCCCTCCGAAAGGAGAAAGCCTCCCCAACCCCTCCGAAGGGAGGGGAGGCTAAACAAACGAAGCCTTCCCCAACCCCTCCGAAAGGAGGGGAGTGCTAAACAAAAGTAGCTACTTCTTTAGGTTGTGGTATGGTTTAATATTAAAACTTATCCTAACAACTGCGACATCCAACCATAAACACTCGCTATAAATAAGCTTTTAATTAAGAAATGCTTATAAAGCATCAAACCAACTTTTAAGAACATATCCGTTGAAGCAAGAAGAACTCATAAACAACGAGCATTCCGTTAGGCACTCCCCTCCTTTGGAGGGGTTGGGGGAGGTCTTCACCTTCCTCGGCACTGGCACCTCCAATGGTGTTCCAGTACTTGGCTGTAGCTGTGATGTTTGTAAGAGTAAGGACCCACGCGACAACCGATTGCGCACCTCTGCTTTATTGGAAACGGCAAAGACACGTATTGTCATTGACAGCGGTCCAGACTTTCGCCAACAGATGTTGCCACAACCTTTCCGTAAGATTGATGGCTTATTGATTACGCATATCCACTATGATCATGTAGGAGGGATTGATGACGTGCGCCCTTATTGTGCATTGGGGGATATAGAAGTGTATGCCAACGAGAACACTTGCAATGGTTTACGCCATAACTTCCCTTATTGTTTCACAGACAATCCCTATCCAGGAGTTCCAAAACTGAACCTTCATAGTATTCAACCGCATGTAAAGTTTATGATTGGTGACATCGAAGTGATGCCTATCTCTGTGATGCATGGCGAACTACCCATCCTTGGTTATCGCTTTGGAAAGCTTGCCTACATAACGGATATGAAAACTATTAAGGATGAGGAACTCCCTTATCTTGAAGGTGTTGAGACATTGGTTGTGAACGCTTTGCGCTGGGAACGTGAGCACCACTCCCATCAATTGATATCTGAAGCCATTGATTTCAGCCGAAAGATAGGAGCAAAACGCACTTATTTAACCCATCTCACCCATAAGATTGGCTTACATGAAGAGGCACAAAAACTCCTTCCAAATGATGTTTTCTTTGCCTACGATGGTTTGAAGATTCACGTTTAATCTTAGCCGTATTAATGAACATATAACTACAAAACAAGTTTGTTTTTAGTTTCCTGTCACTTTTAACATTTAAGGTTATATCATTGTAGGATAGCCTGTTAAGCACCTGAAAGGAGTGACAACAGTGACAGGAAAAGTAAACTTTAATATCTTTTTTTCTCCCCTTACCCAAAACCCAAACCAGTAATTAGTGTGCCCCTGAGTAAGATATACCCAAAAGCAAAGAAATTTATTGACAAAACATTCGAAGAAAAGGTAGAAAAATGGGGTAAACATGAGATATTTTAATACCTACGTAAGTTGCTTGTTTTCAAATAGTTGCAAAGAGGCAATCCAAAAGGTGCTTAATAAGGGTTCAAAAGGGCGTTACTTGAACCTCAAAAGGGCATCTTTTGCAAGTCAAAAGGGCGTTAATTGCAAGCCTTTTGGTGGTCTTTAAAAAATCAATATGTGAAAAATTTGGACAAAAAGGATTCTTCAGAAGTTTGGATTGACAAGCTCTGTCTTTTGTGTTTAGGATATTAGAAATATCTCACAGAGCAAATCTATGTTTCTTGCTGCAAACTTAGAGTTGCACTGTGTGCCTTATTATAATAGCTTTTTATCACTCCATATTTCAGAAGAAGCAGAATTATACATATTGTGGGGGCATGAGATTTGGGTTAAAGGACATAAAAACAGCGTTTTTCATTAGTATTTTTCAGATTTTATGAGTAACTTTGCCATGTGGCAGTGTATACCTGTTCGAACAATAGGGAAGTACACTTTTCAACACAAAAATAAGCAATAATAGAAATTACTGAATGAAAGAATTTATCATATCTGACGTCAAGGCGGAAACAGCCATCCTTGTGGGTCTTATTACAAAGGACCAGAACGAGGACAAGACGAAGGAATATCTTGACGAATTAGAGTTCCTCGCTGATACAGCTGGTGCTGTCACGGTGAAGCGATTCACACAGAGGGTGACAGGTCCAAGTGCTGTTACCTATGTCGGCAAGGGTAAACTTGAAGAGATAAGAGATTACATCAAGATGAAAGAAGACGAGGAGGAGCCTATCGGTATGGTCATCTTCGACGACGAGTTATCGGCAAAGCAGATGCGCAATATCGAACAGGAACTCGGTGTGAAGATTTTAGACCGTACCTCTCTCATCCTCGATATCTTTGCTATGCGCGCCCAGACAGCCAATGCTAAGACACAGGTAGAGTTGGCACAGTACCGCTATATGCTCCCACGTCTGCAACGTCTGTGGACGCACTTGGAGCGTCAGGGTGGTGGTTCAGGCTCTGGTGGCGGTAAAGGTTCGGTAGGTTTGCGTGGTCCGGGTGAGACCCAGTTGGAGATGGACCGCCGTATCATCTTGCAGCGTATGACCCTTTTGAAGCAAAGACTTGCTGAGATTGACAAGCAGAAGGTGACACAACGTAAGAACCGTGGCCGTATGATTCGTGTTGCCTTGGTGGGTTACACGAACGTGGGTAAGTCAACCACCATGAACCTCTTGGCTAAGAGCGAGGTATTTGCAGAGAACAAACTCTTCGCAACACTCGACACAACTGTGCGTAAGGTCGTTGTAGATAATCTTCCTTTCCTGTTAGCTGACACCGTTGGATTTATCCGTAAGTTGCCAACCGACTTGGTTGATTCGTTTAAGTCAACACTCGATGAGGTGCGCGAAGCCGACCTTCTCTTGCACGTTGTGGACATTTCACATCCTGACTTTGAGGAACAAATACAGGTAGTCAACCAGACTTTGTCTGAACTTGGTTGTGCTGACAAGCCTTCGATGATTATCTTCAACAAGATTGACAACTATCATTGGGTGGAGAAAGAGGAAGACGACCTCACGCCAGCAACCAAAGAGAATATCACCTTTGGACGAACTGAAGAAGACATGGATGGCTAAGGAGCATGACAACTGTCTCTTTATTTCAGCCAAGGAAAAGGAGAATATCGACGAGTTCAGAGAGGTGCTTTACAAGAAAGTACGCGAACTCCACGTACAGAAGTATCCTTACAATGACTTCCTTTACAATATCGAAGAGGAATAAAGACTATTGGGCATATTTGCCTTATTGGGCTTATTAGGCTAATAAGGCTAATGGGGCTAATAAGCCTAATAAACCCAATAAGCCTAATAAGGCTAATAACAACAACTAAAAGAAAAGTTTATGCAATATCGTTCCCTTACCTTTGAAGAGATTGAGATACTCGAGAGCAATAGCTGCTGGGCAGAAGATTGGAGTCGAGTAGAGGTTGCGGAGGACGGATTTCAAGCGAAATTCTTCCACCGTGTCATGTTCTATGGTGACGTACAGTTGGGAAGTGTCCAGAAAGAAGTCGAGATAACAAAGGGCTTCGTCAAGCATTCTGGTATCAATGATGCAACCCTACGTAATGTGACCGTTGGTAACGACTGCCTTATTGAGAAGGTGGGGAATTATATTAATAACTATACCATCGGTGACGACTGCCTCATCTCTAACATCTCTGTCATGGAGACTACGGAAGGAGCTACCTATGGAGAAGGTAACCTTATCTCGGTATTGAATGAGGTGGGCGACGGCAATGTAATCTTCTTCCACGACCTTAATAGCCAGTTTGCAGCCTTTATGGTGAGCATTTCAACGACAAAGACCTCAAGAATGCTATCCGAAGACTGGTAAAAGAGGAGATTGCTCGTACCAATCCAGAACGTGGAACGATTGGCAACAATGTGAAGATTGTCAACACAAGGGAGATTACCAACACGGTTATTCAGGACGATTGCGAGATTTCTGGTGCAAGTCGTTTGAGCGATTGTACCATTCTCAGCTCTGAATATGCCAGCGTTTACATCGGTACAGGTGTCATCTGTGAGAACTCTATCATATCAGATGGGTCAAGTATCGTGAACAGTGTGAAGATGCAAGACTGCTTCGTGGGTGAAGCCTGCCAGATAAGCAATGGCTTTACAGCCTCACAGAGTGTCTTCTTTGCCAATTCCTTTATGTCAAACGGTGAGGCGTGCGCTGCTTTCTGCGGTCCGTTCTGTGCCTCACATCACAAGAGTTCACTGCTCATTGGTGGTATGTTCTCTTTCTATAACGCAGGTTCTGGCACCAACTTCTCTAACCATGCCTATAAGATGGGACCAATGCACTGGGGTATCTTAGAGCGTGGAACAAAGACTGCCAGCGGTAGTTATCTGCTCATGCCAGCAACGATCGGTACGTTCTCCGTATGTTTCGGTAAGCTGATGCACCACCCTAACACGACTGCCCTACCCTTCTCTTACCTCATTGCAGAGGCTGATAAGATGTATCTCGTGCCCGGTCGTAACATCACAACGGTTGGTCTTTATCGTGATATACGCAAGTGGCCAAAGCGTGATATGCGTCCACAGCAGACGCAGAAGAGTATTGTCAACTTCGATTGGCTATCACCTTACTCTGTTGGAGAGATTCTGCAGGGAAAGAAGATACTTGAGAATCTTCGCCAAGCAAGTGGTGACAATGTTTCATCTTATAACTATCATGAATACGTTATCAATGCTACCAGTCTGCGAAAAGGTATCAAATATTATGACATCGCACTGCGCATCTACATGGGAGCGGTACTGAAACGTGCACACAAATGGGGCTTCTTTGGTAAGCCACAGACTGAAGTAGGACTCGGACGATGGGACGACCTCTCTGGTCTTCTGCTCCCTGTATCAGAAGAGCGACGCCTCATTGAGGATATCAAGAGCGGTAGTCTTGAAACGATAGAAGAGGTGGTTAACCGCTTCAGAGAGATTAACGAGAACTATCGTATCTATCAATGGGCATGGACCTATCGCATGATTTTAGAATACTACGGCATTAATGAGATTTCTCCCGAGGACGATGCACGCATCAAACAGGATTATATCGAGGCACGGCGTGCATGGATTGCAGAGATACATAAGGATGCAGAGAAAGAGTTTGAGATGGGCGATGTAGACAGAGAGGTCTTTGAATCGTTCGTTAATAGCCTTGATCATGAGGTTGATTTTGAGAATTAATCATTACATTCTCTACCCAATTATAACAATAAACAAATACTGATTGTATGAAAAAACATTTCCTTAACAGTACCCTTATGCAGGGGCTAAGCTTAGGACTATTGTTCCTATTTGCATCTGTGACGGCTTATGCGCAGCGTTACAGCTATGAAAGCATACCGAATGACCCGATGCAGACACGTATCTACACTCTGAAAAACGGTCTGAAAATCTATCTTTCTGTCAACAAAGAGAAGCCACGTGTACAGACATATATCGCTGTGCGCACAGGTTCTCGCAATGACCCAAAGGAGACAACAGGTCTTGCACACTACTTAGAGCACCTTATGTTTAAGGGTACTACCCACTTTGGTTCATCTAATGTGGAGGCTGAACGCCCTTACCTCGACTCTATCGAGGCTCGTTTCGAGCAGTATCGTCGTATCACTGACCCAGCTGCACGCAAGCAATGGTACCACCAGATTGACTCTATCTCACAACTTGCAGCTCGTTATAACATTCCAAACGAGTACGACAAGATGATGACTGCCATTGGTAGTGAGGGTACAAACGCCTACACTTCTAATGACGTAACATGCTATGTAGAGAATATTCCATCTAACGAGATTGATACTTGGGCAAAGGTTCAGGGCGATCGCTTCCAGAATATGGTTATCCGTGGCTTCCATACAGAGTTGGAGGCGGTGTATGAGGAGTATAACATCGGTCTTTCAAGCGACTGGCGTAAAGTCTATGCAGCCCTCTTTGCAAAGCTTTTCCCTACCCACCCATACGGTACACAGACCACTATCGGACTTGGTGAGCACCTGAAGAATCCTTCAATCACCAACATCAAGAACTATTTTAACAAATACTACGTACCAAACAACATCGCTATCTGTCTTTCAGGCGACCTCGACCCAGACAAGACAGTAGCTTCGATTGAGAAGTATTTTGGCAATTGGAAGCCAAGCGCCCACATCGACGTACCACAGTTCCCAGCTCAACCAGCCCTCACAGCACCCGTTGATACGACTGTTGTTGGTAAGGAAGCACCTATGCTCTTCATGGGCTGGCGCGCTGATGCAAGTAAGTCTTTGCAGATAGATACATTAGAGATTGTAGCACAACTCTTGTCTAACGGACAAGCAGGACTCTTCGACCTCGACCTCAGTCAGAAGCTAAAAGTACAAGAGATAGAGGCTGGAGTGACCGATATGGACGAATATTCGGTCTTCTATGTCTATGGACAGCCAAAGAGTGGACAGACTTTGCAGGAGGTGCGCAGCCTTGCTTTGTCTGAAATTGAGAAACTCAAGAAGGGTAACTTCTCTGATGATCTCTTGCCATCTATCGTTAACAACTACAAGCGTTACTATTATACGCAGTTAGATAACAACCAGTTCCGTGCAAAGCAGTATGTGGATGCCTTCATCAACCACAAAGACTGGAAGCAGGAGGTGGATAAACTCAATCGTATTTCAAAGTTAACAAAGGCTGAGATAGTAAAGTTTGCTAATCAATTCTTCCGTAACGACTTCGCTTGTGTCTACAAGGAGCAAGGTAACGACACTACTATTAAGAAGGTGGAGAAGCCTACTATCACTCCAATCCCAACCAACAACGACAAGCAGAGTGACTTCCTCAAGGAGATTGTAAACACCAAGACAACTCCTATCCAGCCACAGTTTGTTAACTACAAGCGCGACCTTACCAAGGCAACAACACAGAAGGGTCTTCCTGTTCTCTATAAGCAGGACAAAACAAACGATCTCTTTACACTTTGCTTCGTAGTTCCTTACGGTGACGAACATAACCCAATGCTCAGCTATGCAGCTGGTTATCTTGATTACTTAGGTACCAATAAGCTCAACAACGAGCAGATTAAGCAGCAGTTCTATAAGTTAGCTTGCGACTATAGCCTCTCTGAAAGAAACGAAGTTTCATACATTACATTAAGTGGTCTCAACTCTAACCTGCCTCAGGCACTTGCGCTGTTGAACAACTTACTCAGTAGTGCAAAGGTTGATAAGGAGGCTTACGACCTCTATGTAGAGCAGATTCTAAAGTCACGCAGCGATAACAAAGCCAACCAGAAGGCTAACTTCGCTGCCCTCAGAAACTATGCTACCTGACGGAAAGTACAACCCCTACGCGCAACATTCCAAGTGAACAGGAGTTGAAGTCAATCAACCCACAGGTACTGCTTAACCTTTTGAAGAACTTGAAGAACTATAAGTTGACAGTGCTTTACTACGGTCCTTCAAGCCTGAAAGAGGTTGACCAGCTTGTCAGCAAGACTATCCAGACACCAAAGAAGTTCGCTGCAGTGCCTACTATCAAGCGTTATACCGAGGAGACAACACCTAAGAACGAGGTTCTCATTGCACCTTACGATGCAAAGAATATCTATATGGTTCAGCTCCACAATCAAAACCAGAAGTGGTCTGCCGACCGTGCCCCTATCATCGCCCTCTTCAATGAATACTTGGAGGTGGTATGAATGCCATCGTCTTCCAAGAGTTACGTGAGGCACGTGGTTTGGCTTATTCAGCTTCAGCTGTCTATGCTTCTCCATATCGTTTAGGAGGTAATGAGAGTTTCTACACCTACATCATCACACAGAATGACAAGATGATGGACTGTGTGAGAGAGTTCAACAAGCTTCTCAACAACGTACCTGTACGCCAGAGTGGCTTTTGACCTTGCCAAGCAAAGCTTGATGAAGAGCCTTGCTTCTGCTCGTACAACTAAGTACTCTATCCTCACCTCTTATCTTGCAGCACAGCGTTTAGGTCTTGACTGCTCATTGAGTGAAAAGATTTACAACGCTCTTCCAAGTCTGCAACTGCAGGATGTTATTAACTTCGAGAAGGAGTATATTGCCAACAAGACCTTCAAGTATATTATCCTTGGTAACGAGAAAGAACTTGACCTCAAGGCATTAGAAAAGATTGCACCTATCAAGAGAGTGACAACGGAAGAAATCTTCGGCTATTAATAAACAGTAAGAAAAGAATACAAAAACATATTATAAACAAATAGAAAAAAAACCCTGTCTGCCCTACCGATAAAGGGCAGACAGGTAAACAAAACATTATGGCAGAATTCAAGTATGCACCAATGTTCCAATTGGGCAAAGATGACACCGAGTATCGTCTGGTATCAAAGGAAGGTATCAGCGTTGGTGAGTTTGAAGGTAAAGAGATTCTGAAGGTAAGCAAAGAAGCACTTACTTTATTAGCACAGGAGGCTTTCCACGATTGTGAGTTCATGCTCCGTCGCGCACACAACGAGCAAGTTGCAAAGATTCTGACCGACCCAGAGGCATCAGAAAACGACAAGTATGTGGCACTCCAGTTCCTCCGCAATGCAGAGACAGCTGTGAAGGGTGTACTGCCTTTCTGCCAGGACACGGGTACTGCTATCATTCACGGTGAGAAGGGTCAGCAGGTATGGACTGGTTTCGAGGACGAGGAGGCACTCTCTCGTGGTGTGTTCAACACCTTTACAGAGGAGAATCTCCGCTACTCACAGAACGCTCCGCTCAATATGTACGATGAGGTGAATACCAAGTGTAACCTCCCTGCACAGATTGACATCGAGGCTGTTGAGGGCGCAGAATATCGTTTCGTAATGGTAGCAAAGGGTGGTGGCTCTGCTAATAAGACCTACTTCTACCCAATGACCAAAGCTACTATACAGAATGAGGGTACGCTCATTCCTTTCCTCGTTGAGAAAATGAAGAGCCTCGGTACTGCTGCTTGTCCTCCTTATCACATCTGTTTCGTGATTGGTGGTACTTCTGCAGAGAAGAACCTCCTCACCGTTAAGCTCGGAAGTATCAAGTATTACGACAATCTTCCTACTACTGGCGACGAGACAGGACGTGCTTTCCGCGACATCGACCTCGAGAAGAAGATTCTCAAAGAGGCTTACAAGATTGGTCTCGGTGCACAGTTTGGTGGTAAGTATCTTGCTCACGACATCCGCATCATCCGTCTGCCACGTCACGGTGCAAGCTGCCCTATCGGTATGGGTGTAAGCTGTTCTGCTGACCGTAACATCAAAGCGAAGATCAATAAGGACGGTATTTGGTTGGAGAAGATGGACACCAACCCAAGCGAGTTGATTCCAGAGGAATATCGCAAGCCGGGAGAAGGTGCGAAGGGCATAGAAATCGACCTCGACAAGGGTATGGATGCTGTTCGTGCTGAACTGACAAAGTATCCTGTTTCAACACGTGTTAACCTCAAGGGTACTATCATCGTGGCACGTGACATTGCTCACGCTAAGCTCAAGGCACGTTTGGATGCTGGCGAGGAATTGCCTGATTACATCAAGAATTACCCTGTCCTCTATGCAGGACCAGCCAAGACTTCCAGAGGGCTACCCATGTGGTTCAATGGGACCTACCACTGCCAACCGTATGGACCCATACGTTGACGAGTTCCAGGAGCATGGTGGTTCACTCGTGATGATTGCTAAGGGTAACCGTACACAGGCTGTGACAGATGCCTGCCAGAAGCATGGTGGTTTCTACCTCGGTACTATCGGTGGTGTGGCTGCCGTTCTCTCACAGAGCAGCATCAAGAGTATTGAGTGCGTAGAGTATCCAGAACTCGGTATGGAAGCTGTTTGGAAGATTACCGTTGAGGACTTCCCTGCCTTCATCCTTGTTGACGATAAGGGTCACGACTTCTTCAAAGAGCTAAAGCCTTGGACGGGCTGCAGCTGCGAGAAGTAATCCCCCACAGCACATAAATCAGCTATACCAACGATGCTATCAAGTGTAAATCGCAGGAAAGGATATCCCTTTTCCTAACGAAACATTGGTATAGCCTCATCTTACAAAGCGGTATAAGACGAACTTTTACAACGTCTTTATACCGCTTTTTTCGTTTGCTTTTTTATTAAAAGGTGGCTCTTCAGGATTTGGAGTGATAAGGTTTGCCACTTGTGCTTAGAGTTTGAAGTAATGTCACACGGAGGCACGGAGAGGACGGAGGATTATTAAACCCAAGCAATGAAAGTCACGGAGGCACCGTCGGTGCATAGAGCGACGGAGCTTGTTTGCCATTTCTATTAGTAATTTATATACAAAGCGTTTACCCCAAAATCGTTATCAAGAATCTGTACGCTACACCTCCGTCGCTCTTTGTGCCGTCGGCACCTCCGTGACATTGCGTTTACCTCCGTCCCCTCCGTGACTCCGTGTGCCTATTATATAAGACTTTTAGTTGAGCACTCCATATTTCGGAAGAACTAAAAAAGCATCGTTAACTGCGAAAAATATTGACACAAAAGCCTTAGAAAACTCCCTAAAAAAGCCCCCAAAAGCCTCTTTTCGATACCTCTGTAACCCTCATAGAATCAAATACTTACAAAACACGAAAATAAAAGGTGCTTTCTTGGACTTCAAAAGGGCGTTAGTAACACTTCAATTAACGCCCTTTTGAAAGCCAAAAGGGCATCTTTTAGAAGCCAAAAGAGCATCAATAAAAAAGCACGTTGTGAATTTATTTTACATTATCCACAAAAGCTATAAACACAACTACTATTCCTCTTACATAATACGCTGCAAATTATTGAGCCAAATAGTTGCGCCGTATTGAATATTATTATATATTTGCAATATCTTAATCAATGAGACCTATAAAGAAAAGAAACTAATGCACAGTGGATTATCTCTAAACACGTTAATCAAAATTAATGATTATGAAATTATACTCCGTCTGTATCACATTTATGTTGTCACTGCTTAGTTGCTTTGGACAAGAGACACATATCATCGAACCGAGCATTCTCGAAATCAGTTATCACACAAAGTATCTTAACAGTTATGATGACTATGCGCTTAGGATAGGGAAAAATGTAAGTGAATACTTTAGCTATCATACTTTGCGCTTCGATTCCTTAGGAAGCAACCCTGAGACAGCTTTGGCGATAATTAATGAAAAGATAAAAGCTGCTCGCAATAATAATAAGACTACCCATAAGGTAGAAAGTCCTAATCATGGTGACTATCTTTATAGAAATCTTGAAGAAGGAAAAATGACAACTTACACACAGGTCTGGGACTCTTATTATAAGATAACAGAAGACATACCCACACCGGAATGGGTTATTCACGAAGACAGTACACGAAGTGTCATAGGCTTTAATTGCACGATGGCGACCACACATTTCCGTGGACGAGACTGGAAGGTGTGGTTCAGTGAGGAGATTCCTTTACCGCTCGGTCCGTGGAAATTAGGTGGACTACCCGGTTTAATCTTAGCTGCACATTGCGATGGCTATTTAGACATAATTGCAAGTAACATTAAAAGAGAACAGTTGTCACCTGTCAAGTTTTATAATTTCTGGGAGAAAAAGTATAAGGATATAGACCGACTCTCTTATTTAAAAAAGGCTTCAGACCCTACGATCTATCCAAAGAATACAACAATGACTCCCAAAATGGAGTTAGAATAAGATATTACTAATGAAGAAATATATTACCTTATGTTTACTTATCCTACTTGTACAGTCAATAAGTGCACAGAGGAAAGTGGAAGGTGTCGTTACTGACGTAGGAGGACACCCTGTGTCTGCAGCTATTATCAAGACTGTAGATGCAACCACAAAAAAGACATTACATTTCTGTCAGACAGATACTAAGGGGAAGTTTACCATTACAGCACAAGAAGGTAATATTCTATCTATTTCTGCAATAAGCTATAAAAAAAGCAGGAACTAAAGGTTACAATGGATATGCCTGCACAGCATATCACATTAGAGGAAGATACGAAAAACGTTATCGGAGATAACTGTAAAGGCAAAGCCAATTAAGATAAAAGGCGATACGATTCAATATCTACTCACTACCTATAAAAAAGAAGGAGACCGAACATTAGCTGATGTTCTTGCGCGTGTCCCTGGTTTTGAGGTGAATAAAGAGAATGGCGAGATACAATACGAGGGAAAGTCTATCAGTAACTTCTATATAGAAGGTATGAATCTGATGGGAGGGAAATATGGCTTGGCAACAAAGTCACTACCCCAAGAGGATGTAGCAACAGTAGAAGTAATGAAGCATCATCAACCTATCCGTGTGTTAGATGATTTTACTTATTCTGACGATAACGCTATCAATATTAGGATGAAACAAGGAGCCAAGGCACGCTGGATGACGACCTATAGCGGTGGCATAGGACTAAAGAGTCATGGAGGATTGTGGAATTATGAAACCTTTGCCATGCGCCTGAAGTCTTCTTTTCAGACAATTCTCATCTATAAGACAAATAATATAGGCAAGAATATAAGGAGAGAGACGGACAAACTTTTAAGTTTTGATGAGCTACAAAGTCCCTTGACACCTATGCTCGCCCTTCCTTCTCCATCGCCTTTATTGCTCAAAGGACGTTCATTATTTAACCGCTCACATGCTATTAGTTTGAATGCGCTACAGCGTATAGACGAAAATTCTCAAGTAAGCGTGCAGGTTACATTTGCCAATGACCGCAATGAGGCTACCTCTTTGCGCCATTCAGACTTTTATACGAATAGCGGTATAAAGACAATAGAAAACAGAAAACAGTATTTGGAGAAAAGTAATGACCTCTTTGCAAAGATAAAATACGAGAATAACGCTAAGAATCATTATCTTAAAAATGAACTTTCTGGTGACTTCTCTTGGAACAAACAATGGCTGAATGAACAGGGGACTCATCCTCATAAGATGATGGGTAATCTTCCGATTTATACATTAAAAGATAATTTCAGTATAATGAAGAAATATGGCAAACGCCTTGTTACTCTGCAATCAAAGAATATAATGGATGTACGACCGCAACAACTATATGTCGATTCGCTGGTGCAGTCTATTAATCAACATTACTATGAAACGAATACGGACGTAAGAGGAAGTTTTAGAATAGGGAGATTTATTCTATCAGGACAAATAGGAGTAAATGCAGGAGAACACCGCTTCACTTCTGATTTAGTGGGAGTTCCAGATAGCGTAGGGCTGCTTATGGGTAAAAGTAGTTTTACCTTTGCGAGTTTCTATGCCAATCCGAGTATTGAATATATGGTGAAGGACTTTGATTTCACATTATCTGGCGATATGTCGTACAACCATTATAAGTATAGTTTAGATAATGGTCAGTCTAAAGTTTTATTCTCCCCTAACCTCCGTATAAGATGGAAAGCCACAGCATCATGGACATTCTCGGCTGATGCATCTATTAATACAATGCAGATTAATGCTGCCCAATTTTATCCAACTTTGGTACTGCAAGATTATCAATATATGAATAAAGGTCTGGCAGGCTATAATTTAAACAAAGAGAAAAGCGTGGGAATAGGAGTTGTTTATAGCGATGCTCTGAAAGGGACTTCTATACGATTACGCATAACAAAGTCGTTTGGAAACTCTCCTTATACATCAACTCAAGATTTTGTGGGCAACTATATCGTAGAATCACTGACACAAGGAGACACGAAGTACAATAGCTGGAATATGTTCCTAATGGGTTCACAAGGCATAGGCTTCTTAAAAGGAAAGCTAAATGTAAAGGCGTTATATAATGCCATGAATAGTTATATGGTTCAGAATAGCCAACGAATGCCTTACGACACAAAGAACTTAAATATAACCTCTAACCTTGATATTGGTTTAATAAAGGGTGTCGATTTAAATTATAAACTTACTTATGGCTTTCATCAGATGAAGATGCCTGCTTTCGGAAAAACGTCTAATCTAAATAGTTGGAAGCATGAGGGGAGCCTTAGAATACCCCTTTGTAAGGTTTTAAGTTTGGAAACTTTGACGGAATACTATCATAACGAGATTGCACAAAAGAAGTTTAAGGATATGTTCTTTCAAGACTTCACTTTGATATTTAAAGCCAAACACTTCGACTTAAGTCTTGCGTGGAACAATGTCTTTAATAATAAAGCTATAGCTATGGGCTTAACAATACGCTTTCAAGTAGCTTTAGTAATCAAGACATTAGAGGAAGAGAACTGATACTTAGTTTCTATTATAAACCTTGATAACTAAGTTGATTGATATTGCATAAATAAAATTAATATAAGTTGAGATATGATAGACACCATTATAATACTACTGATGAGCTTACCACTGATTCTTCTCGGAAGCACTATTGGACCAGATTCTTCTATCAATTTTGGGTCAAGAATACCGAAAGCGAAACTTAAAAGTGTGGAAGGACTTAAACGATTGAGGAGAATAAAGATAGCACTAATATTGGCAGGTAGCTTCATCCTTGTCGGTGGTTTCGCTTGCCTTGCCTTTCATTGGGAAGATTATCAACTTGTCGTCATACTCGTCCCCGAAATAGTAGCTATCGTTTACATGCTGTTACAGCTGTACAAGATAGAGAAGAAGGGGAAGGGCTTGCTCGTACTCATACTCTCTATCATTGTGATATTAGGTGTGCTTCTTCTCATAGGGACCCTCCCAATCACAGCCACCGATAACAATACGACGATTCGAAATGACACGTTGTTTATTGAAGGGTTATACGCTAAGGAAATACCGATAGCAAGTATTATACAAGTAGACAGCAACGCAACGGTGCCAGACATAGAGATTAGAACAAACGGAACATCACTTGGCGAGAATAATGTGGGGTATTTCCAGACAAAAGAAGGGAAGGATGTGCTATTATACTTACATTCAGACGATACGAATGTGACGCATATCAAGACAAAAAACAACGAAGACATCTACATTAACTTCAAAGATTCAGCCCTGTCGGTTGACTTCCCTAATAAGCTGAAAACCACATTTCGTCGACCAGTCAAAGGCAAGTAATGCCGTTACCTAAAATTGTCTGATGAGAAAGTATTCAGCGAATTAGAGCCTCTAACAGTAGGGGTTCTTTCAGCTTTCACAGCCATATTGGTTTGTGAAAGTTGTCCTTGTACAATCATAATAAAGTGTAAATGCGTTAAACCTCTTATTTCCTGCATCTATTACAGTGTTTTTTAGTATCTTTGCAGAATAAATCCTTGCCAATAGGCAATGGACAGAAGTATCAATTGACAATAATAAATCATACAGAGATAATCATGTTAATAGACTACAAGAAGGTAAACATATATCAAGATGAACGCTTAATTCTGAAAGATGTTGACTTTCAGGCAGAAACAGGAGAGTTTATCTATCTCATCGGCCGTGTTGGTTCGGGCAAGAGTTCGCTATTGAAAACCATCTATGGCGAATTGGATATTGACAGCGAAGATGCTGAAAAGGCTGTTGTTCTCGACGAGAGTATGCCTAACATTAAGCGTAGTCGTATCCCTGCACTCCGCAAACAGATGGGTATTATCTTCCAAGATTTCCAACTCTTGCATGACCGCTCTGTAGCAAAGAACCTCAAATTTGTCTTGCAGGCAACAGGTTGGACCAGCAAACAAAGATTGAACGACGCATTGAAGAAGTGTTGGCACAGGTGGGTATGACCGACAAGAAGAACAAGATGCCAAGTGAACTCTCTGGTGGTGAACAGCAGCGTATTGCCATTGCACGCGCCTTGCTGAACACTCCTAAGATTATTATTGCCGATGAGCCTACGGGTAATCTTGACCCAGAGACAGCTGCGAACATCGTTAGCATTCTCAAAGATTCATGCCAAGCAGGCACAACGGTTATCATGTCTACCCATAACATCAACCTCATTGACCAGTTCCCTGGTAAGGTTTATCGCTGTCATGAGGGCGAACTTCACCAACTCACCGACAAGAAAGAAGTTAGCGAATTAGCAGAAGAGACGGCTCCAGTAGAGACGATTGACGAGCCAGAACAAAACGATTAAGCGCATAGAACTCAGCATAAATCCACATTTAGAAAGATTGAAGATGATGAAAGTAATGAAATTTGGAGGTACATCCGTTGGTTCACCAGAACGTATGAAGGGTGTAGCTTCCTTGATAACAAAGTCAGGAGAACCTACATTTATCGTGCTCTCCGCAATGAGTGGAACGACAAACACACTGATAGAAATATCTGATTACCTCTATCGCAAGAATCCAGAGGGAGCAAACGAACTTATCAACAACCTCGAACAGAAATATCTTGGGCACGTTGAGGAACTTTACTCTACTGAGGAATACAAGCAGAAGACACGCCAGTTCTTGACAGAAGAATTCAACTACCTGCGCACCTTCACAAAGGATTTGTTCACTTCGTTTGAGGAAAAGAGCATCGTTGCACAGGGTGAGGTACTCTCAACCAACATGGTTGTAAACTATCTGCAGGAGCAGGGAATCAAAGCAACATTACTTTCTGCACTCGACTTCATGCGCACTGACAAGAATGCAGAGCCTGACGGACAGTATATCAAAGAGCATCTGACAGCGATTATGGATGAGAATCAGGGCTATCAGATCTATATCACACAGGGCTTCATCTGCCGTAATGCCTATGGTGAGGTAGACAACTTGCAGCGTGGTGGTTCTGACTATACCGCTTCACTTGTGGGTGCAGCTATCAACGCAGAGGAGATTCAGATATGGACAGATATCGACGGAATGCACAACAATGACCCACGTGTCGTTGAGAAGACAGAGGCTGTACGCCAACTGAACTTCGAAGAAGCATCGGAGTTAGCTTACTTCGGTGCGAAGATTCTCCACCCCCTACTTGCGTTCAACCAGCTAAGTATGCGGGTATTCCTGTTCGTCTAAAGAACACGATGGACCCAGATGCAGAGGGTACTATCATCGATAACACATTGGTGAGAAGAAAGATTAAGGCTGTTGCAGCTAAAGACAATATCACTGCTATCAAGATTAAGTCAAGTCGTATGTTAGGTGCATCAGGCTTCTTACGTAAGGTTTTTGAAATCTTCGAGAGCTATCAGACTTCTATTGACATGATTACTACCAGTGAGGTGGGTGTATCAATGACCATCGAGAACAATAGCCATTTGGCTGAGATTGTTGATGAGTTGAAGAAGTATGGCACCGTAACCGTTGACACAGAGATGTGTATTGTCTGCGTTGTTGGCGACCTTGATTGGAGTAATGTTGGCTTTGAGACATTGGCAACTGACGCAATGAAGGATATCCCTGTACGTATGATTAGCTATGGCGGAAGCAACTTTAACATTTCTTTCTTGATTCGCGAGGAGGATAAGAAGCGTGCCTTACAGTCATTGTCAACCGTCCTCTTTAACTAAAGAAAGAACTGATAAATTAACAATAAGTATTTATTGTAGGCACAAACGCCCTCGTCTGGTCATCACTGGGAGCAGACAATTGGACATGCGAGGGCGTAGATTTCCTCTACAACTCAGATAAACACCACTTCAGGAGACAAAACACATGGTACAGAAATTCCCTATAGATAAGTTCAAGAAGATTGAAACTCCGTTTTATTATTATGACTGTGACCTCTTGAGAGAGACACTACAGGCGATTAATAAAGAGTTGAAAAAAAGTATGAAAACTTCATCGTCCACTATGCTGTTAAAGCCAATGCGAACGCTAAGGTACTGAATGTTATCCAGCAGACAGGTATGGGAGCTGACTGTGTGAGTGGTGGTGAGATACAGCGTTGCTTAGACTGTGGCTTCCCAGCAGACAAGATTGTCTATGCAGGTGTGGGTAAAGCAGACTGGGAAATCAACCTCGGATTAGACCATGACATCTTCTGTTTCAACGTAGAGAGTGTGGCTGAGTTAGAGGTTATCAATGAGTTGGCAGCGAAAAAGGGTAAGACGGCAAACGTATGTTTCCGTATCAACCCTGACGTGGGAGCACATACACACGAGAAGATTACCACCGGATTAGCTGAGAATAAGTTTGGTATTGCCATGCAAGACATGCTACCTACCATCCTTGAAGCAAGCAGGATGCCGAACATTCACTTTATCGGTTTACACTTCCACATCGGTTCACAGCTGCTCGAAATGACTGATTTCCGTCATCTCTGCAGCCGTATCAACGAGATACAAGACGGTTTAGAGCAGGAGAATATAAAGATTAAGAATATCAATGTTGGTGGTGGATTGGGTATCGATTACGACAATCCTGACAACCATCCAATCCCTGATTTCAAGTCTTATTTCTATACCTTCGCACGCTATCTGAAACTAAGAGAAGGACAGAAACTCCACTTCGAATTGGGTCGTGCAGTAGTAGGACAGATGGGAAGTCTCATCACTCGCACCCTTTATGTGAAGCAAGGAACAGAAAAACAGTTTGCGATTGTCGATGCAGGAATGACCGACTTGATTCGTCCTGCTCTCTATCAGGCAAGCCATAAGATAGAAAATCTATCAAGCGATGGCGCTTTACACGCTTATGATGTGGTAGGACCGATTTGCGAATCGAGTGATGTCTTTGCAAAAGGAATCGAACTTAACACCGTTCATCGAGGCGACTTGATTGCGATGCGTTCTGCTGGAGCATACGGAGAAATCATGGCTTCGCAATATAACTGTAGGAAACTGCCTGTAGGCTATACCTCAGACGAACTATAATCCATAACGAAACGAATAAATGTTCACTTTTGATAATACGACCATCATCATCTCAGTAGTGTTGCTTTTAGTAGCATTGCTGACTTCTTTTCTCAATCCTTTCTTCCGAAAAGTAAGGATTGCAGAGTATGGTCTGCCAACTTCCACAGCCGAAAGTGAAGAAATAAGTAATGAAGATGAGCCTGTAGAGGAGGAGAAGGAAGCAATAACGGAGCTAATTGTCACTGAAGATCAACTCCCAACTTACCCTCCTATCACGATTATCTTCACGCCCCATGACAATGCACAGGAGCTTGCAAAGAACCTCCCACTCTATCTGAATCAGGACCATCCAGCAGACTTTCAGGTGATTGTTGTGGCGCCACAGAATGATCATGAGACGAGTGATGTATTGAAACGCTTTGCATCTAACTCACATCTATACACCACCTTCATCCCTGAATCATCACGTTATATGAGCAAGAAGAAGCTTGCTATTACGCTGGTGTTAAGGCAGCAAAGTACGATTGGGTGATAATGGCAGACATCTGTTGCTATCCAACGGGTGATAATTGGCTGCAAGCTATAGCGCGAAACTGTAAGGAAGGGAAAGATCTCGTGGTTGGTTACACTCGTTATGAGGACGAGACGCCTGCGTATCGACACTTCGAAAGACATTATTTGGCACGCTATTTTATGCGTGAATATCAGCATAATAAGTCCTATGCGTGTCCGTTTAATGCTTTAGCTTTCCGTAAAAGTCGTTTCTTACGTGAGGAAGGATTCCGCGGAAACCTCAAATATATACGTGGAGAATACGACTTCATGGTAAACAAATATGCGAAAGGTAAAAAACTTGTGTTTGAAAATTCGTTTGAGGGAACACTCATAGAAGAGGCTCCAACAGAGAAGGTTTGGCTCGGCACACAACCTTTTCTATATGGAGAATCGCCAACACTTGGAACGTACATCACAGCATCGTTTCCTCCCGTATGTCGACCAAACGGCACTACATGGTAATTACTTCTTACAGTGTATTGCACTTGCAGTCTCTCTCCTATTGGGTATGTGGACCATTTCTGTTGCTGCAGGATTATCCCTTATCATCTCTATCATTCTGCGCTTAGCCATTGGAAAGAAAGCACTAAGACGTTTCGATATAGAGATTCCAGCATGGAAGATTATCCCATACGAGATTGCTATCGCATGGAAGCACCTTGGTTATAAGTTGAAATACCATCGTGCAGACAAGTATGACTTCATATCTCACAAACTATAAATGCGCATCATCCATTACATAGACAACATAAAGGCAGGCAATCTGCTTTCTGATTATCTTCTACGACTCACCACAGCACAGAAAGAGTATGCTGATGTCAAGACGGTTACACAACAAGGGAATTTCAAAAAGCTCCTTGCTGACTTCCAACCTGACATCGTTCATATTCATACCTGTTGGGAATATCAAGCTGCCACACACGCTAATTGGGCTACTAAGAAGCAGTGTGCAGTAGTGTTCTCACCGCATTGGGAACTCGATGAGAGAGCAAGAACGACCGAGCAGAAGTCTACTAAGAAGGTGAAGACACTGCTCTATCAAGCGAAGATGGTGAGAAGAATGGATGCGCTCCTTGTGAGTAGCGAGCAAGAAAGGCAAGACATTCTAAAGTTAGGATGGACCAAACGCATTGATATCGTACAAGACAGCGTTCTTAATAGTTCGTTGAGCGACGACGACATGGCGCTGCAAACGATTTCTTTCTATCGTAAAGTACTTGACACACGCTATCAATTCGCCATGACAGCAATGGAGAAAGATGCAATTCCAAGTCTGTTACACGTTGGCTTAGCACAAGAGACAACCCACAATCTCTTGCACAGCGACCAACTTCTTAACCTCCGAAGTCTGAACCCAGAACAATGGCGAAGAATCTTCCTCTATGCTGATGACGAGGGAATAAGAGAGATTGTAGACAACTGTATCAGCCGTCTACAACTCAATGCACCCACGATTGACACTGCTACCATACAGCGATTCCCACTCTTGTCACCAAAGGAAACAATCTCGGTTGACACAGATAAGCTGATAGGAAACCAGCCCATGACGCGACAGCGACTCAGTGACTACTCCAATGAGGAAGATGCTATCATCAAGAAGATAGCAACCATCATTGCAAACACACGACAGATAGAGCGAAAGAAGAAACTTTCCCTACGTCTGTTGGCTGATTTATACACAGTTATAAAGTATAATGACTACGACGAAGACCGACTTGCAGACGCACTCCGCCACCTTCGTCTCTATCGCTATTCATGTCGTATGATACAGCTCCTTGCCGAGAAGGTGCTTCTTAAAGAGGGATTCATGCCTGTCCCTCCACGTGATGATAGGAAAACAAAGGGCATCAAAAGAAATAATTTCGTACAAAGACATTAACGCATGACACAGAAGAAATACGATTTAAAAAAGGATGAACGCTACTTACGACTATTAGCAAAGTCGTTCCCAAATATTGCTGACGCTGCAACTGAGATTATCAACCTTGAGGCTATCGCACACCTCCCAAAAGGTACCGAACACTTTCTTGCCGACATTCATGGCGAGTATCAAGCGTTCCAACACGTGCTTAAAAATGCCTCTGGTAACATTAAGAGAAAGGTTAATGAGCTCTTTGGTGAAAGACTAAGAAACATTGAAAAGCAAGAACTTTGTACTCTGATTTATTATCCAGAACAGAAACTTGAGCTCGTTAAGAAAGAAGAAAAAGACATCAAAGACTGGTATCATATCACCATACACCGACTGATAGAGGTTTGTCGTGATGTTTCCAGCAAATATACACGCTCAAAGGTTCGGAAGTCTTTGCCGGATGATTTCTCTTATATCATCCAAGAGTTACTGCACGAACATGCAGACGACAAAGACAAGACCGACTATGTGAGTGCTATCATCAAGACGATTATCTCTACTGGACGAGCTGATGACTTCATCATTGCGATCTGTGAGGTTATCCAACGATTAGTCATCGACCAGCTGCATATCTTAGTGATGTGTACGATCGTGGACCGGGTGCTCATATCGTAATGGACACCTTGAAGAACTATCACAACTGGGATATCACATGGGGAAACCATGATATCTTGTGGATGGGTGCGTGTGCTGGTAACGATGCTTGTATCTGTAATGTCATTCGCATAGCCCTGCGTTATGCAAACATGGCTACCATTGAGGACGGATATGGTATCAACCTTATTCAGTTGGCTACCTTTGCCATGGATGTTTATGGTGATGACCCATGCGAGGAGTTCATGCCAAAGATATCAAAAGACAATCCACTCGACGAACGTAGCAAGACGCTGACAGCACAGATGCACAAGGCTATCAGTATCCTTCAGTTTAAGATTGAGTCACAGATGATCAGTCGTCATCCGCTTTGGAAGATGGACGACCGTCGTTTGCTCAAAGCTATCGACTATAAGAAGGGTACAATTACCCTTGATGGTAAGGAATATAAGATGTGTTCATGCAACTTCCCAACTATCGACCCAAAGAATCCAGAACAGCTTACTGAGGCTGAACAGGCACTCATCGATCGTCTTCATCAGTCGTTTACAGGCAGTGAGAAGTTGCGCAGTCATATTCGTTCTCTGCTCCGTCATGGCTGTATGTATAACGTCTTCAACCATAATCTCCTTTATCATGCCTCTATCCCACTCACGAAAGAGGGCAAACTGAAAGAGGTTGAGATTGGTCCAGGTGTGAAGTTGAAGGGTAAGGAATTGCTTTATCAGACTGGTATGAAGATTCGCTCTGCCTTCCAGACAAACAATGAAATGCAGACAGAAGAAGAACATCAAGATGCTATCGACTTCTTCCTCTTCCTATGGTGTGGACCTGATAGTCCACTCTTCGACAAGGCAAAGATGGCTACTTTCGAACGCTACTTCATTGCAGAGAAGGAGACACATCATGAGGAGAAGGGCTACTACTTTGGTATGCGCGACAATGAGGAGATTGCCGATATGATTTTAGATGAGTTTGATGTTCCACAGCCTAACCGCCACATCATCAATGGTCATGTCCCTGTTCATGTTGTCAAGGGTGAGAATCCTATCAAGGCAAACGGTAAACTGATGGTGATTGATGGTGGTTTCTCACAAGCCTACCACAAGGAAACGGGTATTGCAGGCTATACCCTCGTCTATCACTCACGTGGCTTCCAGCTCGTACAACACGAGCCTTTCACATCAACAGAGGATGCCATCAAGCGAGGAACAGACATTGTTTCTACCATTCAGATTGTTGAGATGAACCAACAGCGCCTGCGCGTTGAGGACACCGACAAGGGTACAGAACTCCGTCTGCAGATTGAAGCCCTTAAAGAACTCCTCTATGCTTACCGCTGCGGCTTCCTCACCGAACATGAGCGTAAGACTCCACCAAAGGTATAAACAATGTCCTTTGAACATCTTGTCCTTTGAACATTGAGGTTTGAACTTTGAACTTTATGATTAGAACTTCAAACAACTACGAATGGCACGAATGACACGAATGCTTATTGCTGAGTGATTCGTGCAATTTGCGTAATTCGTAGTCCCTTTGAATTTGAGGTTTGGACATTGAACTTTATGATTAGAACTACGAATATTGAACGACTACGAATGGCACGAATGACACGAATGCTTATTGCTAAGTGATTTGTGCAATTTGCGTAATTCGTAGTCCCTTTTGAATTTGAGGTTTGAACATTGAACTTGATGATTAAAACTTCGAACAACTACGAATGGTACGAATGACACGAATGCTTATTGCCTACTTATTCGTGCAATTTGCGTAATTCGTAGTCCCTTTTGAATTTGAGGTTTGGACATTAAATCTTAATGTTTGCTATCTTGAAATATAATTACAAAAATAATCAAATAAAAAAATCAAGTAAAAGTCTAAAAACCTGTGATTTTTTTATACCTTCATAAGTTGTTTTATATCAGCGAATTACTGAATTGCTTTTTCAAAAGATGCTTAATTAGCCTTCAAAAGGGCGTTAGTAAGGGTCTTAAAGGGCACCTTTTGCAAGTCAAAAGGGCGTCTTTTCGAAGGCTATTAAGCATAAATAGATTTTTTTAGGTATTAGAAAAGTATTTACAATACATTGCGCATAGACAAGTTCTTTATTGTTCATTCTTTCCCTTCACAATGTATTAAAAACAACCTACTCACAAAAAGAATATTAGGCAGAGAGATTGATTACAAAATGTTAAAGCCATTATATTTTTATGTCTCTCTGTTGTGTATCTGAAATTATCTTCCTACATTTACATCCTAAAGCAAAAAAATAAACATCATTCATTTCTATCTAAGAGTAAAACGACTTTCCACCTACAAATTACAATATAAAAAAAGTAATGGTACACTATCAGATAAGTTAAGAATGAAACCAAAAGACTTACTTCAATGGATGGAGAGACAAGAATGCATAGATTTAAGAACGGGAAAGGGAGAGCAGACTGATTTCTCAAATCCACCATTCTTAGGTACAGGTGGTATGTCAGCCGTGTGACAATTTATGGTCCAGAGGATTTTGTTATAGATGCAGAAACGAAAGAACTTATCAATCATGGAAAGACGTTAAATCTACAATAATGTTTTTTTATATACAAGATAAATATTAAATAAGATACAGAATGAAACTATATACTTTGTGTTTATTGCTCTTAATAGCTTCACAGCCATGTGTTGCACAAAAGAACAAGAAAACAACAACAATGAAGACAACAGAAAGATTCGATGTACAATATTATAAAAGCAAAATCAAGGAAGTAAATGGTAAAGATGGAGACGATAGCTTTGCCATTTATGTGGATAGAGATAGTACACAGGTTAAGGTGTATTTTGATAAGGATTATGATGCTTTGGTAACAATCCCTCCTTTTACTTACTACAAGGAAGTAAGAATATTTCATAAAAACGGAGTTCTCAAGAAGTCGGGAAAACGCTTTTTCTGTTCATCTATCGATATTGGCATTTGGCGCGAGTATGACAATCAAGGGAACCTTATAAAAGAAACCGATGAGGACAAGAAGTTTGAGAAGCTGCACCTAAAACCTATAAACATCCTGCGCTGGCTCGAGAAAGAAGGGTATATAGACAGGAAAACGGGAAAAGGTCAGGAGAAGTTCGTAAAAGAGGGCGATGAGCCTAATATTGACATCTACTTTTGGCTGTCGACTCGTGCTGAAGGGTCAAAGACTATCCCTGCGGGGTGGTCTATCGATATTACAGAACACGGAATGTGCACTACCCATAGTTTCAATGCGGAAACGGGTGAATACTTGGGAAAGACAACACAGGTCGTATATGAATAAGGCATAGCCTCCTTAACCTTAGAACTATAAATAGATAATGAAAAGAATAAAAGTATGAAACATCTCATTCTAATATTACTAACTGCGTTGTACTGTACTTGCTGCAATGCGCAAAAAGACAAGGAGGCAACAACAATGAAGACAACTGAAAGATTCGATGTACAATATTATAAAAGTATAATCAAAAAGAAAAACAGCTATGAAAGTGCTACATCTGCTCAATATGTAGAGCGGAATGGTACTGAGACCTATGTGTCATTTAACGATGATGGATTTGTCTTACAAGAAATCAAGCCATTTACTTATGAGATGATTGTTAGGAACTATTATAAGAATTGTATTATTAAATCCAAAGGGAAATTCCTTTGCCATTCAAGTGTCAAAATTGGCATTTGGCGCGAGTATGACAATCAGGGTAACCTTATAAAAGAAACCGATGAGGATAAGAAGTTTGAGAAGCTGCGCCTGAAACCGATAAATATCCTGCGCTGGCTCGAGAAGGAAGGGTATATAGACAGGAAAACGGGAAAGGGTCAGGAGAAGTTCGTAAAAGAGGGCGATGAGCCTAATATTGACATCTACTTCTGGCTGTCGACTCGTGCTGAAGGGTCAAAGACTATCCCTGCGGGGTGGTCTATCGATATTACAGAACACGGAATGCGCACTACACATAGTTTCAATGCGGAAACGGGTGAATACTTGGGAAAGACAACACAGGTCTTATATGAATAAGGCATAGTCTCGTCAATCTTAGAACTATAAGTAGAAACAGATAATGACAAGAATAAAAGTATGAAACATCTCATTCTAATATTACTAACTGCGTTGTACTGTACTTGCTGCAATGCGCAAAAAGACAAGGAGGCAACAACAATGAAGACAACAGAAAGATTCGATGTACAATATTATAAAAATATAATCAAAGAGAAAAACAGCTATGAAGGTGCTACATCTGCTCAATATGTAGAGAGGAATGGTACTGAGACCTATGTATCATTTAACGAGGATGGCTTTGTCTTACAAGAAATCAAGCCATTTACTTATGAGATGATAGTTAAGAACTATTATAAGAATTGTATTCTCAAATCCAAAGGGAAATTCCTTTGCCATTCAAGTGTCAAAATTGGTATTTGGCGCGAGTATGACAATCAGGGTAACCTTATAAAAGAAACCGATGAGGACAAGAAGTTTGAGAAGCTGCGCCTGAAACCTATAAACATCCTGCGCTGGCTTGAGCATGAGGGGTATATAGACAGGAAAACCGGAAAGGGTCAGGAGAAGTTCGTGAAACAAGGGGATGCGCCAGGTATTAGCATAAGTTTTAGCAAGATAAGTGCGCCCAATGCTAAATTTGAAAAAGATTCTGTTCTTTGGACGATTACCATAACCGATAAAGGCGGTGATATAACTTATACATGGAATGCCAAGAATGGAGAACTACTCAGCAAAGAGATATTGCAAGCCATAGAATAAAAAGGTTGAATGAACTAAACAGAGTTTATGTCTAAAATTATAACTTACGGAGCAACAATGTATTGTTCCCTTGGCAAAGAGAAACCCAACCTAACTGTGGTGAGCCAAACTTTCCGTAGGATAGCTGATGCTCTTGTTGGTACAGAAGGTGATAATAAAGGGATGGTAAATATCCCAAGCTTTGGAGTTTACAAATGTAGTTCCCCGAATCCTCCTTGCATTCCTCAGCCACAAGGATGGCAACAAACAACACAGAAAGACAGTATCAATGAACTGCTAATAAAATTATAAAAATGATAAGACGAATAATTACATTACTTACATTGCTTGTGGTAATAAGTAGCTGTAAGGCACAAGACAATAGTAGTAATAACATCAAAAAAAACAAGAATATGGAAAGGACAACTGAGAAATTTGATTCATGGAAATATTACACACATAGAGAAAATGACGACTATGAGTTTAAAAGTTATTTAAAAGGCAAGGTACGTCAGTTCGGAGGAGAGAATGGTTCTAATTATTTTGAATACGCCAAGAAAGATAAGGAGTTATTCGGTACATATAGAGAGTATTACAATAAAAAGTAAGACCCTTAAGCTGATAGGGAAGTACTATTATAACGATTTTGAAAGTGGTATATGGAAAGAGTATGACGAGAATGGTTATTTAATAGCTGAATACGACCAAGATGCCCCTTATAAGAACTATCCATGGGAAAAGGTGGAGAAGTTTGTTAAGGAAGAGTTAAAGCTGGATTTATTCGATAAGAATGTTTCTATAAGGCGATATGTAAGTGATAAAAACCAATATACCAGTATGGGTTATTCATTACAAGGTAGGACCAAATATAGTTTCTATTAAAAATAAATGCCAATACAGGAGAAATTATAAAGAAAGGTATAAATCCTATAATAAAGTAGAATGGTGAAAATTGTAACTGATGGTGCTATTATGCGTTGTACTTTAGGAACTGGGCAAGCTAAGTTGACAGTTCTTAGTCAAAGTTCCCGAAGTATTTTAGGAGCATTGGTAGCGACTGAGGAAGATAAAATTGGTTTAAAAAATATCCCAAGTTTTGGAGTTTGCAAATGTAGTTCTCCGAATCCTCCTTGTACTCCCCACCCACAAGGTTGACAGCAAACAACACTGAAAGACAATATCAATGAACTGCTAATAAAATTATAAAAATGATAAGACGAATAATTACATTACTTACATTGCTTGTGGTAATAAGTAGCTGTAAGGCACAAGGTAATAATAATATCAAACAGAACAAAAACTTTGGAAAAGGACAACCGAGAAATTTGATTCATGGACATATTATAGACAAAGACATGGAAGTGAGTATGTTTTTGAAGATTACTTACGAGGGAAAGTACGTCAGTTTGGAGGAGATAATGGCTCTGAGTTTGTTGAATATGCAAGGAAACAGAATGAACTATTTGGTACATACAAAGAATTCTATAATAAAACTAAGACACTCAAAAAAATCGGACGATACTATTATAATAAATTTAGTATTGGTATTTGGAAGCAATACAATGAAGATGGCTATTTAATAGAAACGATGAGACAGAGATATTCCTTATAAAAAAACTATCCATGGGAGAAAGTTGAAAGATTTATAACGGAAGAATTAAAGTTGAATTTGTTTGATAAAGATGTTGAAGTGAATCGTTATATTGATGAAGAAGTTAATCTTCCAATTTGGTATATTACATGGAGATCTGATAGTACAGAAGTATTTTTCTATAAAAAAATAAATGCTCTTACTGGTAAAGTTATATCAAAGGAAATAAATGAGGTGAGAGAATAATAAATTCAAATAATGATAAAATTAATAGAAGATTAGAAGAAGGATACAAAACCCTAAAAATAAAGTAGAATGGTAAAAAAATCGTAACTGGTGACCTATCAGATAAGATATGAGAAAAAAATTATTGTTTTTTTATTATTATTTATCGCTTCGCAATCATGTGTTGCACAAAAAAAGATAAGACAATGAAAAACAAATGACAGATTTGATTATGAATATTATAAAAAAAGATTGGGAAAGATAAGATAGATAATCAAGTGTATAAAGAGTCTGATAGCACTTTGGTGCAGATCCTTATCTCCCATGACGAAAAATAGTGTTTATATGATAGAACCTATGAGTTTTGTTATGTATATAAGAAATTATTATAAGCATAATAATAGGTTAAAGAGAGAAGGACATTTCTTTTTTTGTATTCCAGTGTACGTGTTGGTACATGGCGTGAATACGATGATAAAGGAAATTTGATAAAGGAAACCGATGAAAAATGCAAAGTTTAAGAATCTTGCCATGAAGCCTAAGGATGTGATTATTTGGATGCAAAGACAAGGATGGATAAACATTGTTACAGGGGAAGGGCAACAGACGACTTTCTCTAATACTCCATTTGATATTTATTTCGTACCCAGAAATAAAAAAATAATTTTTAAAAGGGAATACACATGCCAAATGGTACATTCTGAAATCAGAGATGTATGGAACAGAGGATTTTATTCTCGATGCAGAAACTCGAGAACTTATTCATCACGGTAAGACATTAAGTATAGAATAATATCCTTTTGTCTATAAAAAGTAAATGTAAGATCAGGTACAGAATGAAACTATCAGTATTCTGAGTTTGAAACGTTAGAAAGCAGCATTATTCGCCAAAGAAACTGTTATGAAAGGAAAACTATTTTATGGTTAAAAAATGAGGAGAATAAGGCTAAAAGTTACGAGTATACGTATTTTACTCCGATAATGACCATAATGAATGGAGTGGTAGCAAATTTGAATGCTGTAATAAAGTTCAATCCTGGTAAAAAAGACAGACCTAAAATGATAAAACTGGAATTTGGGGAAGGTTGTAAGGAATTGAGTGTTTCCCCTTCTACTCTTCCGATAAAAGAAGGTGCAATACCTATAACTATAACGTGTTCTGGAGAATTTGATAAGGAACAAGTACTGTTGGTTAAGGCTGACGAAAAAGAATGTGGTAAAATACGGATACTGCCCAATGCGAAGCAGCATCAGAAAGAGATAAAGGTTGTTGTAATTCAAGTAAAAACTTGTTTGAATGAAACTCAGCAAGCAATGACAGGTACGATAGCAGAAGGGGGACCAGAACTTTTTACAGAAACCTTAAAACAAGCTCTTATAACTGTACCAGAAGGTGTAAAGTATATAAAAGAGTTAGACTGTACAAATAAGGAGTTTACAGAAGCATATTGTAAGGAATTAAGAGGCTCAGTCGTGTTTGATTTTGAAAAGGCTTTCGAAATGAAGGGAGGTCTAAATAAAATCTTATACAAATTTCACAAGAACACCTACGACGAATATTATAAACTGTTCATTTTTGCAGACAAGTGCCCAGGAATTAATGGTTACGCTTTTTTTGACGAGAAGCACGCATGTTTCTTTAATGGGCATAATGCTTCAACCGTAGGACATGAAGTTTACCACTGCCTCGGCTTGGCACATACTTTTGATTATCGCAATCCTAAAAGATGTGAGATTGGCTATAAGTATAAATGCACAAATAATATGCTGGATTATAGCCATCATGCAGATCCGCCTATTACAAGAAATAGTTTGTTTTATTTACAATGGAAATATATTAATTCCTTCTTTGATATAGTATTCCAAGAATAAGTAAACTATCAAGTTAAAATAATAATGAAATTTATTTAAAGGACATTTTTACTATTATGAGAAAAAATTATTGTTAATTATTTTAGTATTTACAGCAATGTCTTCGTGTATTGCACAAAAAAACAAACAAAATGAATAAAAACCAAGACATTTAATTATTCTTACTATAAAAGTAAACTTCGTGACAAAAACCACAACCGTTGTTTATACAGAGACTAATGGTGATATTATAAAAGTGAGTTTTGATAAAGACACATACTCTGTTGTTACGATTAGACCTACAACATTTATGGGTTATACCGAAATTTATTATAAAAATAGTATATTGAAAAAAGAAGGTGGATGGCTGTTCTGTTCTAATGTAAAAATTGGCATTTGGAAAGAATATGATGAAGAAGGAAACCAGGTGCAGGAAAACAATGAGAACGAAAAATTTAATAAGTTAAAAGTGAAACCAAAAGACTTACTTCAATGGATGGAGAGGCAAGGATGGATAGATTTAAGAACGGGAAAGGGAGAGCAGACTGATTTCTCAAATCCACCTTTCCAAATTAGTTTCACACACCACAAAGATAGTCATGCGAAATGGTATGTCAGCCGTGTAACAAAATCTGGTACAGAGGATTTTGTCATAGATGCAGAAACAGGAGACATTATAAGTCATGAGAATGTCTTAAATACTGAATAGCAATGCCTAAGATTATAACACATGGCGTAACTCTGCACTGTACTCTCGACGGTTGGGCACGAGATCTATCATTGCTTTGGCTTAGCCCATACTTTTGATTTCAGAGATTCTAAACGTTGCGAAATTGGTTATAGATACACGAAAACAAACAATATGCTTGACTATAGTCACCATGTGGGTATAGAACACAATAGTCTTTTTTTTGCAGTGGATGTATATAAATCCTTATATTGTGTCAGGCAAACCAGAGTCAGACACAAAGAGTAGAGATAAGGAAGAAGTATTAAAACATAAAAGTGCAGGTAAAAAAAGAAGAATGATAATTGTTTTTTTAATCACAATCAAAGAAGATTGTAAAAATATTATAGTCAGATGAGAAAGTATATCTTATTTTTTTAGTATTAACAGCGATGCTTTCATGCGCCGCACAAAATCCAAATAACATGGGGCAAGTAGAAAAAAATTTAATTATGATTATTATAAAAGTAAACTTCACCCTAATACAACGTCGGTAGTTTACACGGAGAAAGACAAGACTGTTGTTAAAGTAGATTTTGACAAAAACTACTATTCTATAGTTCAAATAAAGAATAGAACTTTCTGTAAGGATGTGAAAATTTATCATAAAAATGGTATATTGTGGGAAGAAGGAAAGCGATTCTATTGTTCGAGCATAGAAATCGGCATGTGGCGAGAATATGACAAAGATGGAAAATTAATAAAGGAAACGGATGAAGATAAGAAATTTGAGAGATTAAGGATAAAACCTAAAGATTTACTCCGTTGGATGGAAAGCCAAGGCTGGATAGACTTGTGGAGCGGCAAGGGGCAGCAAAGTAGTTTTTCCAATACTCCATTTCGTATCAGCTTCTCTCCCCATGGTAAAGACCATACTAAATGGTATGTCAGCCGTGTAACAATGTCAGGTACAGAGGAATTTGTTATAGATGCGGAAACAGGAAAGGTTATAAGTCATGAGAATGTCTTAAATGTTGAATAGCAATGCCTAAGATTATAACGCATGGTGCAACTCTGCACTGTACTCTTGGAGTAAAGGAATCCAACCTAATGGTGACAAGCCAAACATTTCGTAGGAGAGCTAATACTCTTGTTGGTACAGAAGGTAATAATAAAGGGATAGTAAATATCCCAAGTTTTGGAGTTTGCAAATGTAGTTCTCCGAATCCTCCTTGTCTTCCCCAGCCACAAGGCAGGCAGCAAACTACTCAGAAAGACAGTATCAATGGGATGAAAAAACTGACGGAGCAGGCATTCTGTATGTGTACTAAAGGAGGAAGAATATCATTCATTGATACAGGAAGTAATACTTTTGTTGAAAGCGAATAACACGTTCACAAGATATTGTTAGCCTATATGCAGACTCTTTCACTTTCCATAAGTCCTTTTTACTTCCCCATTTACACAAAAACAAAAAACGAGGAGCCCAATAAGGTTCCTCGCTTTATTTGAATAGGATATTGATTTATCCGAAGTTATCATACATGATTGCATCCTGATCAACACCGATGCTGTCAAGATAGTCTGTAACAGTCTTGATAAGCATTGGAGGTCCACAGAGGTAGTACTCACAATCCTCTGGTGCCTCGTGATTCTTTAGATACTCATCACGGATACAGTTTACTGCAAAACCAGTGTAATACTTCACGCCAGCCTCATCAGCCTTAGGGTCTGGACGGTCGAGAGAAAGGTGGAAATGGAAGTTAGGATATTCCTTCTCAAGCTCCCAGAAGTCCTCAAGGAAGAATGCCTCACTGAGTGAACGCGCACCATAGAAGAAGTGCATCTCACGATCACGAGTGTGGAGGGTCTTTGTCATATGCATGATCTGCGCACGCAAAGGAGCCATACCAGCACCACCACCAATCCAAATCATCTCCTTACCAGAAGTGAAGTTAGGATGGAAGTCGCCGTAAGGACCACTCATCATCACCTTATCACCCTCCTTAAGAGAGAAGATATAAGTAGAACCAATACCAGTTGGTACGTTCTGGAAACCAACCTGCGGACGTGGCAGGAATGGAGGTGTTGCAATACGAACAGTCAGTGTGATGATATCACCCTCAGCTGGATAGTTCGCCATAGAGTAAGCACGAACAGTTGGCTCAGGGTTCTTTCCCCTTCAGAGAAAGAAGGTTAAACTGCTTCCAAGGACCGAGGTACTCCTCACCGATATCGTTCTTATCGAAGTCCTTATCATAGTCGATACAGTCGTAGGCAGGGATAGAAATCTGTGCATAAGAGCCAGGGATGAAGTCCATGTGTTCGCCAGGAGGCAAGGCAACCTTGAACTCCTTGATAAAGCTTGACACATTCTTATTAGAGATAACAGTGCACTCCCACTCCTTAACGCCCATGACAGACTCAGGAACCTTGAGTGACATATCACCCTTCACCTTACATTGACATCCGAGACGCCAATGATCTTTAACATCCTTACGGCTAAAGTGAGGACGCTCTGAATCGAGAATCTCACCGCCACCTTCTACTACCTGCAACTTACACTGGCCACAGCTACCCTTACCACCACAAGCAGAAGGGAGGAACACACCGTTCTCATTCAGCGTAGACAGAACTGAACTACCCTGATCAACGGTCATCTCCTTATCACCGTTAATTGTTATCTTTACCTTTCCGCTTGGACTGAGATACTTCTTAGACACAAGCAGGAGAATCACCAACACAAGGATGGTGATAAGGAATACCACAATACTTATTGTTATGAATTGTCCCATTGTTTACTTAGATTTTAAGACCTGAGAAGCACATCATTGCCATTGCCATCAGTCCTACTGTAATAAATGTGATGCCAAGACCCTGCAAAGGCTTTGGAACATCAGAATATTCCATCTTCTCACGAATAGCACCCATTGCCACGATAGCCAATGTCCAGCCAAGACCAGAACCTGTACCATAGACAAGTGCGTCCCATACAGTACCAATATACTGTGTGCTTGCTGGGTCAAGACCGATACGCTGCTGCATAAAGAGTGAAGCACCCATGATAGCACAGTTAACGGCAATCAGCGGAAGGAAGATACCCAACGCACCATAAAGTGAAGGTGAGAACTTCTCAACAGCCATCTCCACAATCTGTACGATACCAGCAATGACAGCGATAAAGAGAATGAAACTAAGATAAGTAAGGTCAACACCCTCTGCAAGACAGTCTGGACCGAGAACCTTAGTCAGCAAAAGATAGTTGATTGGTGTGGTAACAAGCAACACGAATGTTACGGCCACACCAAGACCCAATGAAGTCTTTACGCTCTTAGATACCGCAAGGTATGAACACATACCGAGGAAGAACGCAAATATCATATTGTCCACAAAGATGGACCGGAAGAATAAACTAATAAGATGTTCCATAATTACTTCTTGTCTTCTTTATAGAAATATGCACGATGAACCCAAATAACACAACCGAGAAGGATGAGTGCCATTGCTGGCATTGACATCATTCCGTTGTCCATATAACCTGCATCATAGAGGCTTTGTGGGAGAATCTTGAAACCGAGCAATGAGCCACGACCAAAGAACTCACGAACAGCACCTACAACAACAAGTATCATAGCGTAACCCAAACCGTTGCCGACACCATCAAGGAAACTTGGCCAAGGCTTGTTTGTCATAGCAAAGCCTCAAGACGTCCCATAAGGATACAGTTGGTAATGATAAGTCCTACGTAAACAGAAAGCTCTACACTCACGTCGTAAGCTACAGCCTTGAGAATCTGACTAACAACTGTTACCAGAGCAGCAACAACCACCAACTGTACGATAATACGAATACGGTTAGGGATTGTGTTACGGATAAGTGAAATAATAACATTAGAGAATGCCGTGATAATGGTAACGGCAAGTCCCATAACAATCGCCGGCTTCAGCTGTGAAGTTACGGCAAGGGCAGAACAGATACCGAGCACCTGGACCATGATTGGGTTGTCCAGATTCAGCGGATTGCTGAACACCTCTCTATTTTGTTTTGAGAATAAATCCATATTCTTATTGTTCTAAAGATTAGAATATTATTTGCTGTTCAGGAATTTAACGTAAGGCTGAAGTCCACCCTTGTCTGCATGGAACATCTCTGTTACACCATTACTGGTAAGTGTTGCACCTGTTACGGCATCTACCTGCGTAGATGGGTCTTCGATCTTCTTTCAACAGCAAGTGCTATCTTCTGAGTATCGTTTCCACTAAAGAGATGCTTCCCCTTGAACAAATCCTGCCATGCCTTGTTGTCTTTGATTTCAGCACCGAGACCAGCAGTCTCACTCTCGTGGTTAAAGTAAGCACCAAAGACGGTTCTCTTATCACCATTGATAGCGATGAAACCATTGATAGGTCCCCAAAGACCGTTACCATAAACAGGGATAACATACTTATCTTCACCGTTTACCTTGCAACGGAACAAAGCGAGTTTGCCTTCCTTGGCATCCTTACTATTCAACTTAAAGCCGGCATCAACGCCACCCTGCTTTCCAGCCTCAACGACCTTACCATCTGCATTGATGATATCATCTGCTATGATAATCTGCTTCCAAAGCTTAACAGCCTCCTCATTGCTCATATCACGATTCTGATTGAGTGCAAAGAGAATCTGCTTCTGCTGATCAAGCTGTACATTAGCATCCTGCATTGGCTTCAATGCTTGGAACACGAAGCAAGCAAAAAGGCTACAATCAGCACGAGGATGGCAGAATAGATAATTGTATAAGAATTACTATTTGTTTTCATTTCTTCGTCCTCCTTATTTATTTAGCACGCTTTGCGCGCTTGCTGATGTTTGACTGAACTACACAGTAGTCGATGAGTGGGGCGAACATATTACCAAAGAGGATGGCAAGCATCATACCCTCTGGATAACCTGGATTCAATACACGGATGATGATAGCCATCGCACCAATGAAGAAACCATATACCCACTTACCTGTCTCTGTACGTGCTGAGGTTACTGGGTCGGTTGCCATGAATACTGCACCGAAGCAGAAACCACCTAAAACAAGGTGTTCATACCACTGAATTGGTGTTGCACCAGTTGAATGGAAGATAAGTCCCATCACGGTACCACCGAGGAATACGCTCAACATTGTCTTCCAGCTGGCGATGTTTGTCCAAAGAAGGATTACAGCACCGATAGCGATAGCGATAACAGATGTCTCACCCACAGAACCTGGGATAAGACCTAATACCATATCACATACAGATGCGTTCACACTTGTTCCCTGTGCAATCTCACCCAATGGGGTTGCCATTGTGAAACCGTCAGGCAAGGTATAGCCGAGACCTAAGATAGAATCCTTTGCTACCCAGATGCTATCACCCGTCATCTTACTTGGATAAGAGAAGAAGAGAGGAAGGCACGTGCAGCCAAGGCAACGTTAAAGATATTCATACCTGTTCCACCGAAGATTTCCTTCGTGAAGATGACAGCAAAGGCTACTGCAAGCACAAGAATCCAAAGTGGTGTGGTCACAGGAATAATCAATGGAATCAGAATACCTGATACAAGATAACCTTCCTGAATCTCCTCACCCTTCCACTGTGCCCAAGCAAACTCAATACCTAAGCCGACAATGTAAGACACAAGAATCTTTGGCAACAGGGCAAGCATACCATAGAGGAACATTCCCCAGCAGGTAGCATCAGCCAACTTACCAGCTGCTAAAGCGTTCTGATAGCCGATATTGTACATACCGAAGAGCATCGCTGGTACCAATGAAAGTACCACCAAACTCATAATTCGCTTCGAGTCAATAGCGTCATGGATAGAAGTACCGCTCTTTGATGTCTCGTTAGGAACATAAAGGAACGTCTCGAAACCATCGTAGACACTCTTGAAAGCGTGAAGCTTTCCGCCCTCCTCAAAGTTTGGGCGTATCTTATCGAGATAATTTCTTAAACTCATAATACTTTTATTATAGGGTTCTTAAAGTCTAAAGTTTCTGTTTCTTGAATCATTACCATAGCTTGATAAAATCCTGAGAAACTTATTCTGAAACTATAGTTAAAGTTATTGTGGGCTCATAAGACCCCTATGCATTCTCTTTCTAAGGATATCCAAGCCCTCACGCACAATCTTCTGCAAAGGTAACTTAGAACTATCAACAAACTCAGCGAGTGCAAAGTCTTCTGGACTTACCTCATAAATACCCAACTGCTCTTGGCTGTCAATATTGCCAGAGATAATTGACTTGATGAGGTACTCACTGTAGATATCCATTGGTAACACTCTGTCGTACTCGCCACTCATAATCATGTGACGCTCTCCACCCTTAAGACGTGCATCGAGATTGTATGCCTTCTTGCCCTGCAACCAAGTGAAGTAGCTGCGAGAAGTAGAGAAGTCTTTGAAGCGAGGGAGCATCCAACCGAAGATTTCGTGTACGTCATCACCCTCTGGAATCAAGGTTACCTCTGAAGTATGTGCACCAAGCACTGACTCTTCATTAGCGATAATACCTGTAAGAGGATTTCCATTGAGGATGCGAACGTTGCAACCGTCAGCGATGTTGTCTGCAAGAATCTGCTTCAATGGAGTACCAACGAGGGCATCAACATAACCAGTCTGCTTTACCATACTACCTGCAATGGCTACACGACGAGTGAGGTTTACCTTACCGGTGTTAAACAAGCGACCAAAGAAGATAACAGCTGTTGGGTCAACAGTCCATACCACTTCGCCCTTATTAACTGGGTCGATATGATTTACCTGCACACCAACATTACCTGCTGGACAAGGACCATCGAAAACAGTTACTTCCGCGTCCTTTGCACCAGTCAACGCTGAAGCCGACTGCTTAGCACCAATACCCAAATAAACCTTTGCAATCTTGGCGAGAGCTGTCAAACCAGTCTGAAAGTCTTTCTCCTGACCCTTCAACTCAAACTCGAAGTCACCCTGCAAAGGTTTATCACGAAGTGCAGACACGAAAATTGCCTTTGGTTCTGTGTCTGGACGTGTAGCAACAGCATAAGGCAGCTGGTTGATATAACCAAACAATCCCGCCTGCAGCAATGAAGCCTTGACATCATCAGCGGATAAGCCCGCCACGTCCTTCACGCCGAAGTCAGCATATTCCTGCTGCGCATCGGCAGCAATCTTCACACGCAACACCTTACGTCTTTCTCCGCGCTCAACAGCTGTGACGGTACCGCTCACAGGAGAAGCGAAGCTAACTTCAGTGCACCCTTTGTCAACAAACAATGGGTCACCAGCTCGGACATGATCACCTTCACGAACGGTTACCTTAGGTGTCAATCCTGGGAAGTCATCTGGAACCAAAGCGTATTCCGTAGATGATTTCACAGGTAACATCTGTTCCTGCGCGCGTCCTGTAAGGTTAATGTCTAAGCCCTTTCGTAACTTAATTACATTTGCCATAACAATGATAAAGCGATTTTTATATTATTTCATCTTAATATTTTCAACCCTGAATAAGCTTCACAAAAACATAAGGTAAACAATCCTTTTGCTTGCCGAGCGTAGCTTATTTTCTGCCAAAAATAATGCAAGCGAGGGCAAAGAAAGGGACTTTCTGTTGCCGAGCGTAGCTTATTTTCTGCAAATGTAGCAAATTTTAAGCAGATTTGGCACATTTAGATATAATAATTTCAGTATAAAATGGTTTTTTTGTAGTTTTGTAGACGCATTGAAGAAACTTAGAACAATTATACGATGGGTTATATGGACCATAGCGGGTCTTTACATAACCACTATCGTACTGCTGCACATACCAGCAGTACAGGGTTTTCTTGCCCAAAAAGTAGGCGACGTAGCGGGCAATAAATTGGGTACAGAAGTACACGTAGGACGTATTGATTTAGGCTTTATCAATCGCTTCGTATTAGACGATATTCTCATCTATGACCAAAGTCACAAGAAGATGTTATCGGCATCACGAGTAGGAGCAAGGGTCGACATCTGGCATCTCTTACGTACAGGTGAGATTAATATTTCCTCTGCACAGCTTTTTGGTTTACGGGCAGAACTATACAAAACGAGTAAGGATGCCAAACCTAACTTCCAATTTGTATTGGATTCATTGGCTTCTAAGGACACAACAAGTCACACTCCTTTGCACTTGTCCATTAATAGTCTTGTGATTCGACATGGCAGCATTAAATACGATTGCTTAGATGTACCTACCACGCCTAACAGACTAAATCTGAATCATATCAACGTAAGTGACATCTCGTCTTACCTCATTCTTAACAAGTTGGATGACACGAGTATGTGGGCTGATCTTAGGGCATTGGCTTTCAAAGAAGCATCAGGCTTAGAGGTGAAGCAGTTGGCTTTTGAATTAAAAGCTAATCAACAGCAAGCCGCATTACGTGACTTTATCTTCGATGGAACTAACAGTAAGATTGCGCTAAAGGAGTTACTTACAACCTACACATTCAACAACAAGAAGTTGGATTTCAACACTTTACGTTACACCATCAAGGACTTCAAAGCTGCAATAAAGCCTTCCGACTTTGCCCCTATCCTACCCGATTTAAAGCCATTGACGACCAGCTATACAGCTACAGTTGATGCAGAAGGTACAAGTCAGTCTGTATTGGTAAAACATCTTAACGTCTCTGACCAGACTCTTTCGACTCAAATTAAGGCGAAAGGATGGGTAAGAAACATCCAAAAGAGTCCTATTTGGGACTTCACTTTCAGTCCACTGAAGGTTAGCAAGAACACCCTTCAATCCATCACAAAAGTTACACATAAACCCCTCCCTAAACCATTGAGTAACATTGGTAGTATCTACTATCGTGGTACTTTCGCCCATAACATGGGGAAATATACAGCAAAGGGACTGCTAAACACAGATGCTGGTAACGTTCAGTTGGCTACTGTTATTCACGGAAAGAACATCCAAGGAACGGTTAGTACTACCGAATTGAATCTTGCGAAAGTACTTGACAACAACGACTTTGGTAAGTTAAGCACGAATATCAAGGTGGAAGGCAACACCGACCTATCCTATATCGTCGCAAAAGGTGACGTTTCCTCCTTCTATTATAAGGGCTATACCTATAAGAATATTCACCTTGACGGAATCTATAAAAACGATATTTTCATAGGTAAGGCAGCGATAAACGACCCTAATGGAAAGCTGAATATCGACGGAAAAGCTGCCAACATAATGGCTTTCATGCAACACAAAGGAAAACTGTCTACCGACATCTCAATCATTGCTGATGCCGTCAACTTACACAAACTTCAGCTAACAGAGGCGTTGGGTAACAGAACAATCTCCTTTACTTCTAAGATTAAAGGACAGGGTGCGAGCTTGAATGATATCATAGGAAACCTCGATGTCAGCAACTTTGCTATGATTGGGGAAGGTCAGAACATTATCCTTAACCAGGTAAGTATCAAGACTAACAACGGACTCTTAGGTAAGTCGCTTGACGCAGAGACTGACTTTGGTGAGCTACACCTTGCTGGACAGTATGATTATAATCAATTGCCACAAAGCATAAGACGTATCTTAGGACATTATATCCCAAGTCTTTTATCACCAACCCCACGCTTTAACATGGGAATTGGTAAGGCAAACTACGCCTTCACTTTGCGCCTAAATGGTACGAAGTTTATCAATAGTCTGCTGAATACTAATATTGTTTCTTCACATGCTATAAGGCTCGCGGGACTTGTAAGGGAACGCCAGAACGAAATAGACTTACACGTCAATGCGCCCGACGTAACCTACTCAGGACAGCAGATTAAGAATCTTATCTTGAACATTAAGAGTGAGCCGCAAGGCTTGCAGACTACTATTTCTGGTGAACGAAAGGGAGAAGCCGGACCACATGTCCTTATTAACGCACAGGGATTGATTGCAAACAATACCGTTACTTCCAACATTTCTTTCCGTATACCCGGGACTTTCTCCTATATACGGAAATGTCAACAGCATTGCCTCTTTCTCTCGCCGTCATGGCGACTTAGAGACTCGCTTGCACCTCAACCCATCAGAAATCAATTTTGATTCCATTGCGTTACAAGTGCAACCTTCCGATATCTCTTATCATCGGAACAATCTTACCATCGACCACTTTGAGCTTTCCAACCACGACCAGCATATCATTGCTAATGGTCAGACGTCTGGAAATCAAAGCGATTCTATCCTTGTAAGATTCAAGGATGTCAACGTTCCATATATTCTTAACCTTGTTGACTTCCACAGCGTTAAGTTTGCTGGTACGGCTTCTGGTACAGCTTCTATCAAATCGTTCTTCCATCATCCACAGATGCAAGCGAAACTTGAGGTGCAAGACTTCAAATTTGAAGATGGAGATATGGGTACGCTCTTTGCGGAGGCAAACTATAATGACAAAGAAGGTAAGATTAATATCGACGCCTATGCTGACCCCGGTGATGGCACACGAACAGACATCCAAGGCTATGTAGACATTAAGAAAAGCTATATCAACCTTCCTATCTTTGCCAATAACACACATCTTTACTTCCTAAAGACCTTCTGTGGCTCTTTCATGGACAAGATTCAAGTGCAAGGAAACGGCTGGTGTAAAGTCGTCGGACCCCTTAGTGCCATCAATCTTGAAGGTGACATGCAAGTGCATGGAAGCGTATATGTAAAGCCAACAGGTGTTACCTATAAGATGCGCGACGCACGTGTTCGCATCATTCCAAACGAAATTATCTTTGGAAACGACACTATTACTGACCCACAAGGACATATCGGTATCGTTACAGGTGGATTACATCACAAGAATCTTAGCCACCTCACTTTCGACATCAATATCCTCGCACGAAACCTCTTGGCTTATAACTTCCCTAAGAAACAAGGGAAAGACTCGTTCTGGGGTGTGGTATATGGAACTGGCAAATGTAATATAAAAAGGTGAACCGGGTTCAACAACAATGAACATTGATATGGAACCAGAAAAGAACACCTATATAACTTATGATGCCTCTTCAACCAATGATGCAAGTACAAGTAACTTCATTCGCTGGATTAACGTACCAAAGGATAGCACTGGAGTTTTAATCCCTGAGGCTGCGGACACACTCAGTTTTGCGGCAAAACCAGCTCCTAAGAAGGCATCGGATATCGTCAAATTCAGAGACATACCGAGCGACCTACACATCAACTTCCTCGTACATTCAAATCCGAATCTTACGCTTGGCGTCTTACTCGATGATGCCACAGGCGACAATATCCGTCTGAATGGTTCGGGTATGATTCGTGCGTCCTATTATAATAAGGGAGCCTTCCAACTCTTTGGAAACTATAACGTAGACTACGGACAGTACAACCTCACGATTCAGAATATTATCAAGAAGCAATTTATCTTCCAGCCGGGCTCAACGATTGCCTTCGGTGGCGATCCGTTCAATGCTGCGTTGAATCTAAAAGCTAACTATATCATCAATTCCGTTCCTTTGGGCGACCTTGGAATGGGTAAGTCCTTCACATCCAATAACACAAAGGTTAACTGCTTGCTGAATATCGAAGGAACACCAGGCGCACCGACCGTCTCTTTCGGTCTCGACCTCCCAACGCTCTCGCCTGATGCGCAACAGATGATACGCTCTATCCTCAACTCTGAGCAAGAGCTCAACCAGCAAGTACTCTATCTTTTAGCAGTCGGACGCTTTTACCCACAGAGCAAGAATAACAATCCAGCACGAGACAGTGAATCGCCAAGTCGTGCATCTCTTGCTATGCAGAGTCTACTCTCTGGTACAATTTCACAACAAATCAACACCGTATTGTCCAATGTTGTGAAGGATAACAACTGGAACTTCGGTGCCAATATTGCAACAGGTAATGAAGGTTTCGACAATGCAGAGTACGAAGGACTACTCTCCGGAAGCATGCTTAACAACCGTCTGCTCTTCAACGGACAGTTTGGTTATCGAGACAATGTAGCCAAGGATAAATCATCCTTCATAGGCGACTTCGACATCCGTTACCTCCTCTTTCCAAGTGGTAACGTGGCCTTCCGTGTCTATAACCAAACCAACGACCGTTACTTCACACGTAACTCTCTGACAACGCAGGGTATAGGCTTGATTCTGAAGAAAGACTTCAACAGATTGAGCGATATTTTCGGAAGTAGAAAGAAAAAAACAAAAAAACAGAAGCAAAAGCACTAATATACAGAATATTATTCGTAACTTTGCACCCGATTTGGGCGAACTACGCCCATATTACAGATAATATAAAGTCGAACTTTATTAATTAAATTATTTTTTAAACACTTTATGACAAATTTCAAAGACGTCCAGAATGTACAGCCTTTAGCTGACTTCAACTGGGATGAGTTCGAGAACGGCGCACACGCTGAGGCAAGTAAGAACGATCTACTAAGGCTTATGACGAAACTCTTAACAAGATCCAGGAGCACCAGGTAGTTGAAGGTACTGTTATTTCAGTTGACAAGAAGGAAGTAGTTGTTAACATCGGCTACAAGAGCGATGGTATCATCCCTGCTTCTGAATTCCGTTACAACCCAGAGCTCAAGGCTGGTGACAAGGTAGAGGTTTATGTTGAGAACCAAGAGGACAAGCGCGGTCAGCTCGTTCTTTCTCACAAGAAGGCTCGCCTCCAGAAGAGTTGGGAGAATATCAACAAGGCACTGGAGAACGACGAGGTTATCCAGGGTTACATCAAGAGCCGCACTAAGGGTGGTATGATTGTTGACGTATTCGGTATCGAGGCATTCCTTCCAGGCAGCCAGATTGACGTTCACCCTATACGCGACTACGACGTATTCGTTGGTAAGACAATGGAGTTCAAGGTTGTTAAGATCAACCAGGAGTTCCGTAACGTAGTCGTTTCACACAAGGCACTCATCGAGGCTGAGCTCGAGGCACAGCGTAAGGAGATTATCTCTCACCTTGAGAAGGGTCAGATCCTCGAGGGTACTGTTAAGAACATCACATCTTACGGTGTATTCGTTGACCTCGGTGGTGTTGACGGACTCGTACATATCACTGACCTCTCTTGGGGCCGCGTAAGCGATCCACATGAGGTTGTTGCTCTCGACCAGAAGATTAACGTTGTTATCCTCGACTTCGATGAGGAGAAGAAGCGTATCGCTCTCGGTCTCAAGCAGCTCACTCAGCACCCTTGGGATTCTTTGGATCCTAACCTCAAGGTTGGCGACCACGTTAAGGGTAAGGTAGTTGTTATGGCTGACTACGGTGCATTCGTAGAGATTCAGCCAGGCGTAGAGGGCTTGATCCACGTTTCAGAGATGAGCTGGAGCCAGCACTTGCGTTCTGCACAGGAGTTCATGAAGGTTGGTGACGAGGTTGAGGCAGTTATCCTCACACTCGACCGCGACGAGCGTAAGATGTCTCTCGGTATCAAGCAGCTCAAGGAAGACCCATGGGAGGCTATCGAGGTTAAGTATCCAGTAGGCTCTAAGCACACTGCAAAGGTTCGTAACTTCACTAACTTCGGTATCTTCGTAGAGCTCGAGGAAGGTGTTGACGGTCTTATCCACATCAGCGACCTCTCTTGGACTAAGAAGGTTAAGCACCCATCTGAGTTCACATCACAGGGTTCTGAGATTGAGGTTGTTGTTCTCGAAATCGATAAGGAGAATCGTCGCTTGAGCCTCGGCCACAAGCAGCTCGAGTCTAATCCTTGGGATGAGTACGAGGCAATCTACACTCCAGGTTCTATCCACGAGGGTAAGATTACCGAGTCTATGGACAAGGGTGCTGTTATCACTCTCAGCGAGGGTGGTGAGGGCTTCGCTACTCCAAAGCACCTTGTTAAGCAGGACGGCACACAGGCACAGCTTGGTGAGGTTCTCCCATTCATGGTAATCGAGTTCGTTAAGGACACTAAGCGTATCATCCTTTCTCACTCTCGTACATTCGAGGAGGTTAAGGAAGAGCCACGTCGCCAGCGTCCAGCAGCTCAGAGCAAGCCAAAGAATGACGCAGCTGCTATCAACAACGTTGCTGCTGGTACATCTCTCGGTGACCTCGGTGTTCTTGCTGACTTGAAGAAGAAGATGGAGGGTGGCAAGTAATTTGCACACTAAAATCTAACATAAATAAAAAGAGTATCAAGTTTTCTTGGTACTCTTTTTTTTTTCTTTTCTCTCTTAGCTCTTTGTTGATTAGAACACCTATTCATATATAAGACTATCGTAATTGCATATCGGCTGTACACTACAACGGAGCCTTAACTTTACCAATCTTGTTCTTATGTGAAACGAAAAGAATGTTCGCTCACAAACACCAGCCCACTCCCTAATAGTTAATCAAGAAACTGCTTGAAACTTTCCATTAAATTCAGTATCTTTGCAAAAAAAACAAAATGCAGGAAAATAACAATCAAACTTTATGGCAGATAATTAAGCGTTATTTCAATGTCTTACCTTACAAAGACGGCGAAAAATATGTTATTAAACAAATAACTAATGGCATCAACTTTCAAGGTTCTAATCTCTGGATACTTATCTTTGCCGTATTTATTGCATCCTTAGGCTTAAATGTCAATTCAACAGCAGTAATTATTGGTGCTATGCTCATCTCTCCACTGATGGGACCAATCATCGGTATGGGATTAGCGCTTGGAATTGCTGACTTGGACTTGTTCAAACAGTCCATAAAAAACTATTTGGTAAGTACATTCATTAGCGTTATTACTGCAACTATCTACTTTACACTTTCACCTATCACGGATGCTCAATCCGAACTCTTAGCACGCACATCGCCTACCCTTTATGACGTATTGATAGCTCTTTTTGGTGGTGCTGCTGGATTCTTAGCTATGTCAACAAAAGGAAGAAACAACGTGGTGCCGGGTGTTGCCATTGCCACAGCCTTAATGCCACCACTTTGTACAGCAGGTTATGGACTGGCCGTACAAAACACATCCTACTTCTTTGGGGCATTTTACCTTTATTTCATCAATACTGTTTTCATTGCTTTTACAACCTGTCTTGGTGTACGCTTTCTGCATTTTCATAGAAAGCAGTTTATCAATCGTGAACAAATGAGACGAGTAAATTTTTACATCGTCAGCATTATCATTATCACAATTATCCCTGCAAGCTACATGACATGGAACATCATTAAGCAAAGTGTATTTGAAAATAACATAGAGAATTTCGTTACAAAGGAACTTAATTATAGCGGAACAAACATTCTCTCACACCAATACGACCTAAAAACCAAAACCCTCCATGTGGTAGCGGTGGGCAATCCGATATCAACTGATTCGATAGCTAAAGCACAAAAAATGATGACTAATTATCAGCTTGATGGCTACGCACTAAAGGTGATACAAGGAACTAACTCTGATAGCTTATTACTCCTACAGCACAAGAATAAAGGTCAGTTGATGGTAGGAGAAAAAAATACGGCTGAATGGCAAGAACTTGCATATAACAACGATGTGCTAAAGAAGGAACTAACTTCTTATACACGTTATCCAGTACTTGCTAACGACATGCGAGAAGAACTTAAAGTCGTATGCCCCTCAGCAAAGAGTATTATGCTTTCAAAAGCATCTGAGTCTTTCGTTGATTCTGCCTCAATAAAAAATCACATCGTGGCTATAATCAAAACAAACAAGACACTTGCCAAAGACAACAGAAAGCAGCTTTATGACTGGCTCAAAGTGAAAGTCAAATCTGACAGCCTTGAACTAATTATTTTACCATAATAATAGTACAATACAAGAGTAAGAAGTACCAAACCACCACGGGTTTGGTATTTTTTACGGCTACGAAAATTCATTACAAAAGTTTCGAACTATTACACCTAAAAACGTAGAAAAAAGAGGATTGCAAGTAAACTTGCAACATATTGAGTATCAATTTGTTATTAGTTAGCATTTCAATAGGTGCTCTTTAAGCCTCTAAAAGGGCGTCTATTGAAGCCTTAAAGAGCACCTTTTGCAAGCCTGTTGGGCGTCTTTTAGAAGGCAATTGGGCATTAGTTGGGAAGGGATGGGATGAAAAGTTAGGACAAAAGGGGAAAAGAAGAAGTGGCCCCCCCCATCCCCTCCCCCAAAGGGAGGGCGTGATTACCGTGAGAGTATAATTATTGGGCTTATGAGGCTAATTGGGCTAATAAGCCTAATTAGCTAATTAATCAAAAAAACAGGGACAAGCTAAGAGCTTATCCCTGTCTATAAGATTCTATTCACCACCTGCCCTAAGGACAAGCAGGAAGTTAGTTGTTACCGTACCGCCAACAATATCGAGCAACTCAGATGTGATGGCTGCCTGACGCGACTTGTTATACTGCAAGTTGAGTCCACGAAGCAGTTCGTCAGCATTATCTGTTGCGGTCTGCATGGCAACCATTCGTGCTGCATGCTCAGAGGCATTACTGTCAAGAAGAGCAGTATAAACCATGTTATTCAGCAGTTTCGGTACCAATGCTTTCAAGACTGTGCGCAGGTCTGGCTCAATGATGAAGTTATCATTCAGAGGAACAACAGCCTCATTATTAGACTTCTGTGTTCCAGACTGTCCTTTCCTCTTGAGATATTCCTGTGCAGCCTTCGTTGCGATATTTGATGAAAGATCGCGCGTAGAGTCGGCATTGACTTCTTCCTCAAGGTCAATTGGAAGGAAATTCTTACGTTGGAGAATCTGGCTTCCTGCACTCTTGAAATGATGGTAGATAATCTCTACCTTGTCAAACTCGCCCTTCAACCATTTCTGGCTTAGCTCCATGGCAATACTGCGACACTCCTCAAAATTTGGTTTATCAGCAAGCAACGGATAAGGATATACACAGGTATATCCACGCTTATTTGCTGCTTCATACACCTTTCGTCCTACAGGATAGATGACGATATCCTTGTCGGTCAAGCCCTGCGCATGATATTCGTCTATCGTATGCTGCATCAGCTTGATGACATTCGCATTGAATCCACCACAGAGAGAACTGTTTGAGGAGAACACGAGTAAGGCAACACGTTTCACTGGTCTCTGCTCGTCGAACGGAGTATCCGTATCGGGCGTAGAGACAAGGAAAGCCTTAAGAATGTGTTCGAGCATAGCCGCGTATGGAAGCATACTCTCGATGGCATTCTGGGCATGGTGTAACTTACTCGACGCAACCATCTTCATCGCACTCGTAATCTTACGAGTACTCTGAACACTGGCTATACGAGTCTTGATTTCCTTTAAGGATGCCATTCTGTATTGTCTTTATTTATATTGTCCGGCAATATTGCCCATGACTTCTTCGATTACCTTGATAGAAGTGTCTTCAAGGTTACCAGCAGCCAAATCGCTGATGACATCGGCATGAGTAGTGCGCATGGTCTCAAGGAACTGGTCCTGACACTGGCGAACCTGCTCAACAGGTACGTCGCGCATCAAGCCGTGTACACCGCAGTAGAGGATAGCAATCTGCTCACCCACAGGCATTGGACTGTACTGTGGCTGGATAAGTAACTGGTTGTTCTTACGTCCACGGTCGAGGGTCATCGCTGTGACCTTATCCATATCTGATGAGAACTTAGAGAATGCCTCCAACTCACGATACTGTGCCATATCAATCTTCAACGTACCAGCTACCTTCTTCATACTCTTAACCTGTGCTGAACCACCTACACGAGATACGGAAATACCTACGTTAATAGCTGGACGGAAGCCCTGATTGAAGAGGTCGGACTCAAGATAAATCTGACCGTCGGTAATGGAAATCACGTTAGTTGGGATGTAGGCTGACACGTCACCTGCCTGTGTCTCAATGATAGGCAATGCGGTGAGCGAACCACCACCACGTACATGACCCTTCATACACTCTGGGAGGTCGTTCATCTTCTCTGCAATCTCCTGCTGGTTGTTGATACGTGCAGCACGCTCAAGCAGACGAGAGTGAAGATAGAAGACGTCACCAGGGTAAGCCTCACGACCTGAAGGACGACGGAGAATCAATGATACCTCACGATAGGCAACAGCCTGCTTTGACAAATCATCGTAGATAACGAGGGCTGAGTAGCCACGATCGCGGAAGTACTCACCAATGGCAGCACCGGCAAATGGAGCATAATACTGCATAGCAGCAGGATCAGCCGCCGTAGCACTTACGATAATTGTATAAGGTAATGCACCACGCTCCTTGAGGTTCTGCACCAATGTAGCAACGGTAGAAGCTTTCTGACCGATGGCAACATAAATACAATATACAGGATTACCCTGCTCGTAGAAGCTCTTCTGATTGATGATAGCATCAACGGCAATGGCTGTCTTACCTGTCTGGCGGTCACCAATGATAAGCTCACGCTGACCACGACCGATAGGGATCATTGAGTCAACAGCCTTCAGACCCGTCTGGAGTGGTTCCTTCACTGGCTGACGATAGATAACACCTGGCGCCTTACGGTCCAATGGCATCTCGAAAGAGTCAGTCAAGTCGATTTCACCCTTACCATCGATAGCCTCTCCAAGCGGATTGACTACACGTCCCAAGAAGTTGTCATTGACACGGATAGAGGCAATACGGTGTGTACGCTTCACGCTCTGTCCCTCCTTGATACCTTCAGTAGGACCAAGAAGGACACAACCTACATTGTCTTCCTCCAAGTTCATGACAATAGCCATGGTGCCATTCTCAAATTCAAGCAACTCGTTGGCTTCAGCATTGCGAAGACCATAGACACGTGCTACACCGTCGCCGACGGTCAGTACGCTACCGACTTCATCAAACTTCTCCTCAGAGTTGATGCCTTGAAGTTCTTTCAAAAGAATCTCAGACACCTCACTTGGTTTAATTTTATCTGACATGTTATTAATCTAATTACTTTTTTAATTGTGTGAGGATAGCATTCAGTTTGCTCTTCACGCTGGCGTCCATTCTGTAAGTATCGTACTCAAGAATAAAGCCACCTATGAGTGAAGGGTCAACCTCAGTGTTGAACTCAACGGTTCCCTGTGCTCTGGATTGTACCAGTGCTTTCATCTTGTCTTCCGTCTGGGAAGAGACAGGCGAGGCTGTGATGACCTTTCCGCGAATGATGTTCTTCTGCTTACGATACAGAGTGACATAGTCATTCGCCATAAGCTGTAGCAACTCCTCTCTATCTCCCTTCAAGACAAGGGAAAGGAAGTTACCAACAAGCTCAGGACAGTCGTCGCCACAGGCTACTTCCAATAGCTTGCGCTTCTTGTCCTTCGGAAGCATCGGGCTTTCAATCGTCATGCGGAGTTCGGGCACCTGAAGGTAATTCTGGGCAAGTGTTTGCATAACAGCATACACCTTGTCCTCGATACCTTGCTCACAGGCAGCCTTCAACAGCGCACGAGCATAGCGAACCGATATTACACCTGTATTCATAAGCGATTATTTACTTTCTGTTCCGTTAGAAGAAGCAACTTCATCCAATAAGCTGTTGATAAGCTGAGTTTGCTCGGCTGAACCAGACAGTTCCTATGCAGAATCTTCTCAGCAATCTGCACAGAAAGCTCTGCAACCTGCGAACGGATGTCGCGGATGGCAGCCTGCTTCTGACTTTCAATCTCTGCCTTGGCTTCAGAAAGGATACGAGCACTCTCGTCGCGTGCCTTCTCCTGTGCCTGTCCGACTATGGTGTCACGTGTCTCAGACGCCTCTCTAAGGATTTGCGCCTGTTTCTCACGTGCCTCCATAAGCAGCTCCTCACCTTGTTTCTGAATGTTGGCAAGCCTCAAGTTGGCTTCTTCTGCCTTTGCAAGACTCTCGTCAATGTACTCTTTGCGCTCGTTCACCATCTTGATGATAGAAGGGAATCCCCACTTCCATAAGATGAAGAAGACCACTAAGAAGACAAGGGTCATCCAAAAGAGTAAGCCACTATCTGGCAATAATAATGACATAAGCTGCTAAATTACTTTTTCTTACCAATTTGTTTAATAATTCTCTGAGTAGTTTAGAATACACAGAGGAGAGCGATAATTGCAGCGAAGAAGGCAACACCCTCAACCAATGCGGCTGCAATAATCATAGCAGAACGAAGCTCACCGATCTTCTCTGGCTGGCGAGCCATAGCATCCATAGCCTGACCACCGATACGACCAATACCAAGACCTGCGCCTACGGCTGCGATACCTGCACCGATAGCGGCGCCTAACTTTGCAGTTTCTGCTGCTAATAACAATGATGTCAACATAGTTTCTTTCTTTTAATTATTAATTATTTTTTTATTCCTTATCTATTAATAGGGAGATGAGAAGCATTTATCTCCTTCACTCCTACTTATCCTTCTGCCTCATGAACACGTGCCAAAGAGATAAACACAGCACTCAACATTGTGAATACCAAAGCTTGAATAAAGCTAACCAAAATCTCCAAAAGCATCATGAAGATACTCATACCCACACTCACAATCGTCATGGAAGAACTCAGGACAACACCCATCGTTGCCATGATGAAGATGATACAGGTTAAAGCCAACGCAATAGCATGTCCTGCCATCATATTAGCAAAAAGACGAACCATCAATGCGAAAGGTTTTGTGAAGATACCAAAAATCTCTATCACAGGCATCAAAGGTACTGGAACTTTCAACCATGCGGGTACGTCTGGCCAAAAGATATCTTTCCAATAATGCTTTGTTCCTGAGAAGTTGGTCACTAAGAACGTACAAATAGCCAAGAAGAAGGTGATGGTTATATTACCCGTAAGGTTACCACCTCCTGGTGGGAATGGCACAATACCCATGACATTAGCCACGAAGATGAAGAAGAAACACGTCAGAAGATAAGGTGCATACTTCTCTGAGTCCTTACCTAATGTCGGTTTAATAACCTCATCATAGACATACATCACAAACATATGCATCAGACCAGTGAAGCCTTTTGGTGCCTTATCGGTAACCTTATGGCGACGACACCAGCGTGCTGGAATCAAGATACACAGCAAGAGAATGATGGCATCAATGAAGAGTACACACACACCGACTTCGTGATAGAGAGGTCGAGAGGGCGCACTTCTGTGCCGCCCTTCTGCAACTCAACGATACGACCTTCGTAGTTCCCCTTCGTTGCAATGAACAGATCTGGGTTGTTCTTACAAGGTCGATAGCCTGCATGTGGACCTTCTTCTAACGGCTCCTCAGCGAAGTCTTCAGCCCAACCCGTGTACCAGCCATTTGATGTCTTCACAATGACTGGCAGGTTGATGATGATTGGCTTATCACCGATATTGGTTACATGCCACTCGTATGAGTCCTTTAATATGTCCCCACAATATCTCCTGCAGGTTAACACCCTCCCCTTTACTCTCTGATGCAACAGCACCAGGCAGAAGCAGGAAGAGCATCATCACCATACAAATCAGATGCTTGAGATATTTCATTCGTTAATTATTAATTTTATTGTTCTTTTCCACTTTGTAAAAATAGACGGTATCGAATGCCAACAGCACAAGATAGAATATCATAAAGATAACGACAAAGCCGATTACCATTGCGCGTTCTTCACCACCATTGCATAAACGACAACAGTCAAGAATGCCAACAGCATACGAAAACCAGAGCCCGCAAGATAGAAGTTATTCATAACCGTGGGCGACTGACTGGCTATCGCTTTCCATGCTCCTCCATAGATAGAAGAGGTGATAAGTGAGTAAACAGCACTGATAGTCAGCAAATTGATATAAGCCGTTTGCTGCGTTAGCTGCACAACGAGTAAGCCAATAAGATAAAGACCTGCGATAATCCACAAGTTATTCTTATAGTACTTCTTATACACTTTGTTAACATCCATCATCCGTATTCAGCTGTCTGTCGGTTATATCTTTTAGATTTCTACGCAAAGACTGACCAAGTTCTTCTTCACCTCAACGAATCCGCCAACGATATGAAGTTCCTTAGTATCACCTTTTACGCTGTAAGCTACCTTGCCTTCAACGAGTGTAGAGATGATAGGCGCGTGATTATTGAGAATCTCAAATGGTCCCACTGTACCAGGAACCAGCACACTATCCACCTCGCCTGTAAAGACAATCCTTTCGGGAGAAACTATTCTAAGTGTCAACATAGACAATTCAATTATTATTCAGTTTGTGCAAGAAGATGATTACTTAGTAGCCTCCAAAAGACGCTTAGCCTTCTCCTTGACATCCTCTATCGTACCAACGTTCAAGAACGCCTGCTCTGGGAGGTCGTCAACCTCACCATTCAAGATAGCGTTGAAGCCCTTGATGGTTTCCTCGATTGGTACCATAACACCCTTAACACCAGTGAACTGCTCAGCAACAGTAAATGGCTGAGAGAGGAAACGCTGTACACGACGAGCGCGGTTCACAACCAACTTATCCTCGTCTGACAACTCGTCCATACCCAAGATGGCGATGATATCCTGCAATTCATTATAGTGCTGAAGCAACTGCTTTACTCTTTGCGCACACTCATAGTGGTCCTTACCAACAATCAGTGGGTCAAGAATACGTGAGGTACTACCCAATGGGTCTACCGCAGGATAGATACCAAGCTCGGTAATCTTACGGCTCAACTCCGTTGTTGCATCCAAGTGGGTAAAGGTAGTAGCTGGAGCAGGGTCGGTCAAGTCGTCAGCAGGCACGTAAACCGCCTGTACTGAAGTAATTGAACCATGCTTTGTAGAAGTAATACGCTCCTGCATCGTACCCATCTCACTTGCCAAAGTAGGCTGATAACCTACGGCTGATGGCATACGACCCAACAACGCTGATACCTCAGAACCAGCCTGCGTGAAACGGAAGATGTTATCGATGAAGAACATGATATCTGCTGCCTCACCATTCTTACCTCCGTGATCGCGGAACTCCTCAGCAACGGTCAGACCAGAGAGTGCCACTGATGCACGTGCCCCTGGTGGCTCATTCATCTGTCCATAGACAAGTGTTGCCTGCGACTTCTGCAATTCTTCCTGATCAACAAGCGAAAGGTCCCACTTGCCTTCATCCATTGCCTTGCGGAACTTCTCACCATAACGGATAACACCTGACTCCAACATATCGCGAATCAAGTCGTTACCCTCACGTGTACGTTCACCTACACCGGCAAATACAGAGTAACCATTGTGACCCTTAGCGATGTTGTTAATCAACTCCATGATAAGCACCGTCTTACCTACACGGCACCACCAAAAAGACCAATCTTACCACCCTTCATATAAGGCTCAAGCAAGTCGATGACCTTAATACCGGTCTGAAGCATCTCCTTATGCGTAGAGAGGTCTTCAAACTTTGGCGCCTCGCGGTGGATTGGATAAGCACCTTCCATACTCAGTGCCTCCATACCGTCGATAGGCTGACCGATAACGTTCATCATACGACCCTTAATCTGGTCACCAGCTGGCATAACGATAGGACTGCCTGTTGGCACAACCTCAAGGTTACGCTGCAGACCATCCGTATTATCCATAGCCACACAGCGCACGGTGTCTTCACCAATATGCTGCTGTACCTCGATAATCAAATCCTGCCCATTCGCACGTTTTACGCGTAGGGCATCATGAATCTTTGGCAGAACCTTCTCAGGATTCTCTCCCTTGGTATCAAAGTAGACATCGATAACTGGACCGATAATCTGGGAGATGCGCCCATTAATCTGTGACATAAATATCTTTGTTGTTTTTATTATTATTTCCTCTATATATAAATAAGGTGAAAAGACCCTCTTAGATGCTCAACTCGTCGAGAACCTTAATAAGTTTCTTGTCGAAAGGCTTATCTGAACGGATTGCCTCAGACAATGGAACATAAACCACCTCATTGTTTCTAACACCTACCATAATATTACGTTGTCCCTGCATAATGGCCTCAATAGCACCAACACCCGTACTACTTGCAAGGATACGGTCGCGTGCTGAAGGGCGACCACCACGCTGCAGGTGACCAAGAATTGACACACGTACGTCATAATCAGGGAACTCCTTGCGTACACGGTCAGCATAATACATAGCTCCACACTTAGGGCTCTCAGAGACAATGACGATACAACTTCTCTTAGACTTACGAATACCACGTTCCATGAAGCGACCCAACTGGTCGACGTTAGTAGAGTCTTCTGGGATAATCGCTGCCTCTGCACCACTCGCAATAGCCGAGTTCTGTGCAAGAAAACCAGCATCACGTCCCATCACCTCTACAAAGAAGATGCGTTCATGGCTCTGAGCGGTATCACGAATACGGTCGACACACTCCATAATTGTGTTCATCGTCGTGTCATAACCGATGGTGCTGTCCGTACCATAGAGGTCATTATCTATCGTACCCGGCAGACCGATGCAACAGAAATCAAACTCCTGTGCAAACATCATCGCACCCGTCAACGAGCCATTACCACCAATGACAACCAGCGCATCAATACCCTCCTTGACAAGGTTATCGTATGCCTGCTGACGTCCTTCCATCGTTTTAAAACCTTTTGAGCGTGCCGTCTTGAGAATCGTACCGCCCTGACCGATAATACCGCTAACATTCTCAGTGGTAAAAGGCTTAATGTCATCCGTAATCAATCCCTCATAACCACGATAGACACCTTTGATTTCAAAACCATTATAGATGCCGGCTCTGGTCACAGCACGTATTGCTGCGTTCATTCCAGGAGCGTCACCGCCAGAAGTCAGAATACCTATTGTCTTTATTTTGCCCATATATAGTCTTAGAACTCTTTTTTATTTAAATCTAAGCGCAAAGATAACAAATAAATGGCACAAAAGCAAAGTTGATAAGAAAAAAAATGGAATTAAACCCAAATCGGTCATTAAACCACAATATATATCGTTCTTATTACTATGGTATTGTTTCCTAACAACCGATTTGGGTTAAATCAGAAAAGGGGAAGAAGGAATATCTCCCCCCAACCACACAAAGAGCCACCAGCAACCACCAAGCAGTCCCTTCTCTTGAGGGTATATCAAAATTGAGACACCCTCAAGGGAAGGAACTACTACTCTTTCTGTGGGTTCGATATGTACACAAACTACCTCAACTCATGCACAAAATATGGTGCACCAGCGGTTTTTACCTTGAGAATCTCGTAGTGGCAGTGGCTGGATGATAGACGGAATAGCCCATGCCTTGATCAGTGGACATACCGAAGATGATATCATTACCCGACTTACAGAGGGTTGCAGCCCACCCAGTTGTGGCAGAGAGGTCTAACTTTGTACAGCTCTTACTGTAGAGATTAATCTCGAAAGGTTGGAAGCATTTATCGTGAACATAGTCTGGTGGATTGCTTGCAGCACCTGGAATGTTCAGGTAAGCATACACCTTTCCGTTGCCGCCATACACCTTCATGTAAGCATACGAGGTTTTATTGCCTTTGACTCCTACTAAGTTAACATCCGCAAGGGTGAAGCAGTAGGATTTATCAAAGTCTGTTTCTCCTTTCTTAATACGCAGAAATCCCTCCTTGACACCAGACTGATAGCCGAACATCGCTACACAATAAAAATAGATATCACCCTTCTCATCAATGAAAGGGTCGCCAGCTGGCGACTCACCAGAGGCCATTGAGACACGAGGATCACTAACGCCTTTGATAGGTTTATCGGTTTTTGTGTCAATCAAAGCCACGTAGGCCCCTGATTCACAGACGTATGTAGACTTCATCTGACTAAGTGCAACGTAGAGTATTCCGTCTCTTATGATAGATGCGGCAGGCTCAGGATTATTGTCACCAGCGGCTTTCCCCAAGGAATACTCCGCCAAGTCAATCTCTCCAACCTTCTCCATTGCGGTAGGGTCGATGATGATCACCTTTCCTAACCCATGACAAGAAACGTATGCCTTATGGTCGGAAGCAAAGGTGATGTACATTGCTGCAGCCCCACTTGGGAGTAGGATAGTATTCCCCTCCTGCACTAACTTTCCCTCTTTCTGGGCATATTTATAGATGTGTTCGGTGTCGGTTATATACACTTTCCCCTTATATACGAAGGAAAAAGCACCCTTCGGCATCACCAGCGCATTATCGGTATTGAGCGAGCCAACGTTCATGTCTTTGAAAACACTTACGTATGTATTGTCTCCGATGTTAACACTATGGACGAAACCCATCTCCGTCTTGGCCGGTGCAGGCGGTGTGTCAGGTGAGTCTTTGTCGCAAGATAGTAGTCCGACAGTCGTTAGCAGCATGATAGCTGCGGTTAAGAAATAATGTTTCATTGTGTTTTGATTAAAGAAGTTAATAATTATAAGCTCATTGCCCCACCTGCCAGTTTGTCTCTGAACAGGTTGAAGCGTAGTTTTGCCTTTAATGTTCTTCCGGGTAGAGGCATCTTAAATTCCATGTAGTTCTCCTTGTTGAAGACGTTTTCTAACTCAAGGCTCAGTGACATATTATTATGCCATAAAGACTGTTGGAGGCCTATCGTGAAGACATCATTGGATGGTATGCGCCATTTCCTACGCTCCTTTGCAAGCGAACTCATCTGCCACCCCCAGTCAAACTCGCCCACATGCGACACGTCGATATATACTCTCGACAGCTCTCGGCGCCCTATCAAGCCCTCTGCATGGTACTCCATGCCATAGTTATAGTAAAGGCAGGGATGTTAGGGACGTGCTTATTATAGGTAGGGTTGCTCGTTCCTTGTTCGTCATTAAACCATCTTTGCCTGTCTCGGATATCCTGTAAGGTGAGATTAAAGTAGAGATAGACATTGCGTGTGACGTCCACCTTCACGTCAGTGTCCATTCCAATGGTCCTTGTCTTCCCTAAGTTCGTATAGATAGAACGTGTGTCAGCAGGAAAGAGTCTTATCATGTTCTTCATCATCATATAGTAGAAATTCGTCTCCCACTGCACCCTCACGAGTCCGCACAGTCCTCTTCTATCGACGATAAAGCCAAGGTTCAGATTATTCCCCACCTCTGGCTGCAGGTTGACCGACGGTTTGATGCTCACCCCATTACCGAAGAGTTCGCCCGTATCGGGTATCCTCACGTTATGCGAGAACGACAGCTTCGCCCGCACATCCTTCCATAGTTCATAGCTGAAGCCCTCACTGAAGCCATAATACGACCGTTCCACACGGGTCTGCTTCGGTGCTAACTCGTCTGTTGCCTGCCCTTTCGCCAGTGCGTCACTGGTTCTGTAAACCCTTGAATTAAGGTAGTATATGCTGAGTGTCAATGCGTTTTGAAACCGATGATTAGTCGAGACAAACAGATGACTGAGCCCAATGTTGTTTGCAGTCATCCTACTTGGATAGGCACTGGGGTCAAAGCCAAGATAGCCTTTCATGCGTTCGTCCTTAGGAGTATAAGCCGAGTAGGCGTATTGGTCATTGAGATTAAGCGTGTGCCGACCCCGTGTATATTTCAAGTTAAACTTACTCCTCACCTCAAACTGCCGATTATGCGACTCGTTAAAAAGGTTATCGTCCGTCTCTCCTACGGCTTGTGTGACTGTTCCGTCCCACTGTCTCCTCGTAGTGGCGGTGTCTGTCATATTCGAGCGGATGATAGGTGTGACGATAGTGTACTTCATATCCAGTCCTTTAACGAGGAAGTCTTGTTTCTCCAACACGAGGTTTGGCATGATATTTATCCCTTTGTATAGGCATGACGAGCGTCGAAATTAAGTGACTGTATCCCCTTCTTGTTCTGATAAAAGGCACATTCTAAGTCGAACTTATCAAAGTAAAGTTTCCTAAATCCTAACCCAACATGATAAAAATTAGCTTCGTAATAGTCGTTCCTACGTCTCACCTTTCTATATGCCGACGCAGGCAGATTGGTCTCGAACACTGGCCACGACATCATATAGTCGTTTTTCGACTTATTCTTAAAGAATGCCACGTTAAATAATATCCCCGGTCGGCTAAAGAGCTTTTGTCCACTTACGAGTGTCTTCACCGTCCCAAAGGATGCCAGTTCTTGTGTGAAGCCCACCAAGTCGCACTCGTCTTCTCGTGTGACGATGTTGATGGCACCTCCTAAACCGTCTCCCCCATACTCTGCAGGAACAATTCCTTTATACACCTCGATATACTTGATGACGTCTATCGGGATGTCGTTAATATCGAACGAACCGTCGGGACTGTTCAGTGGGAACCCATCGATATATACCGCCACACGCTTCCCTTCTAAGCCATGAACCGAGATGCGCGATGCACTACCCAGTCCACCTGCCTTCCGAACCTTAATTCCTGATGTCCTCGTCAATATCTCCTCAATGCTACTCGACCGTCCTCTCAGTTTCGCACCATCCACAACTGTCACGGCCATAGGGCTTTGTCGTATCTGGTTTATCTCTGCACTCTGTGCCGAACTCCGCACGACAACCTCACGCAACGAGGTCGATGAGGGTTCAAGATAGTAGTCTCTTGTCGCATCACCACCCACCGTAACGACCTCCCTCAGCCGTTTGTAGCCTACTGCCGACACCTCTATCGTGTAAGCACCCGCTGTGGGAACCGTCAGCTGATAGTCGCCAGCCTTGTCAGAGAGGGTCTTCTGCTTCGTTCCCTTGACTGCTATGCATGCTCCACAGATAGGAGTCGACGTCTCTTTCTCCATGATCTTACCCCTTAGCAGCCGTTGGGCTGCCACGAGCAGAGGACACAGACACACGATTATGATAAGGATTAATCTCTTCATACCTACTTATTTTTTTATGAGTTCTTGCCACCCAGCCGTGTTGTAGCGTATATATTCGGTCAGAGCCTGCCTCACCTCCTCTTGCTGAAGGTCGGGTCGCGATACAATCTCACCGATGATTGTCAGCCATGTAGAGGCGCTGATACGAAAGAAGAGGGGCGACACACTCGTCTCCACCTGCTCCATGTAAGTCCTACTTATCGCCACCTGTTCGTCGATAAAGGTCTCACGGAAATTCTCTAAGGAGGTGCCCTGCGACTCAAAGAGTAGTAGCCTCAACTCCTCCTTATATAAGAAGATAATGCGAAGCATACTCGATAGGAATTCCTTCTGCCGTTGTCGAGAGAAGTCAAGACGCTTTCCTCGTGCTCACCCTTGCTGTGCTCCGCCATACACTCGCCTATCACAGAGAGCAGCGGACGAAGGACAGCACAGAAGATATCGTCCTTTGTCTTAAAATAGTTGTATATATTCCCCAGCACAACACCAGACTTAGCCGAGATTGTACGCATTGATGTCTTCCTATATCCATACTTAATAAATTCACTGCGGGCAGCCATAACAATCCTACTCCGCACATCTTCTTTTAATGTTTTCATTATTATCTTATTAACGGACAATGTTTTATTTTGTTCATAAAAAAAAGCGTATTGCATTCAACCTGCAATACGCTTTCTTCCACTTGACGTTCTATGGCATACTAATCGTTTCTCCATTCTGTCGATTTTTGCTGCAAAGATAGGCAAAGATTTCCATCTTGTCAATACTTACTAATAGGTATTTTAACCCAAATCGATTATTAGAGCCTAAACATATTTTGTTTTATCATCGAGCAGATTATTTGTCTTTTAGGCGCAGACGTAGCGTACTATGTCAAGTTACAAAGACAGACAAGATGCCGATAAGAAAATAAAAGCTGTTAGGAAACAAAATCATATCACCGTAAATCTGTGCCCCTGTGAGAAAATTCATCCGCACAACGTCATGAAATATTGTTACAAAAATAGCAAGAAAAAAGGTGAAATAAAAGACTAAAAACAAGTATTTTAAACATCATCGTAACCCTCTTTCTTTCAAGCAGTTGCAAAAGCGGTTTTCAAAAGGGTGTTAGTAAGACTTCAAAAGGGCGTTAGTAAGGGGCTTAAAGGGCATCTTTTGCAAGCTAAAAGGGCGTCTTTTCAAAGGCAAAAGATGATGTTTTTAAATCGAGGATATGAAAGGTTTTTACAATAATACAGAAATAAAGAAGACAGAAAGCGCGTAAATACTTTCTGTCTCCCATATAATTTCCTCCTCTCTCGATATTAAGAGAGGAAGGAATAAGTCTTTAATTCTTGCGATTAGAACCAGAAACCAGCATCGCTGTGCTTGCTATCTCCGTGGAAATTCCACCAGAAATCGAGGACAGCAGTCTTGATATCGGTTATTCCAAAGGCATCCATCAGTGAACGGATTGACACCAAGTTACTCTCGGAATAATCCTTTGCATTGTCGCTTAACTTATCGTAATCAGTATCGTAAACCTTTTCATCCAGTTCGCGCTCATCGCTGTCCATATAGATATTCATCGGTACGACGATGGTTGGCAGCCATGCTTCCTCCTTCAACTGACGGGCGGTTGGCGCACAGAAAGGACTTGCTTCGCCATTGATCAACTTAGAGTTATGAGCGCGCATCAGGCGAATTTCGAGGTTAAACTGCTTATGCGTACGCAAGAACTTAAAGTAGCCTTTGTGTCCGATAGGGTTCGACTGACCAGTGAATTTAGCACCATCAAACTTGTTAGTCTTATTCCATGGGTCCGTATCACAGTAGACATAATCGAAGAATTCAGTAGAGTTAACATCGGTTGCCTCCTTCTTTCCGCCATAAGAAGGGCGAATATCGTCTACCATAAAGAAGTGCTGATAGTGGCTGTCTTCACCATTATTGACAATTTGAGAGGTAATTTCGTTACCTGCCTTGTCGTAGTAGTGAATGACAAAAGCTGACACATAATGGTCCTGACTGCTACCCATAAGATTCACACTCTTACCATTCTGTGGGTCAGCCACCCATTTTCCATTCTCCAAAGTATAGGTAAGTTTATAGTTACGACCGATATACTTCAATTCTTTGGTGTTGGGTTCTGATGAAAAGCATGTGGACCATGGAGGTGACCATTATAGATTTCGATCACCGCCTTTGCAGGATTGATAAGCGAAGGGTCGAGTTCACTCTGCTCAGTAGACTGTCCATCAATCACGATAGGCAGTTTAACGTTGATATCCCAAAGTCCAGTGCTAAGCAACTTTCCAGCTGGATTGTAGAAAGGAGAGGCCTTTCCGTCGTCACCAAACTTACTTCCTGCAGCGTGGAGCAGGTCGACAGAGAGTGTAAACTCACGTCCAGGCTTCACGAACTTAATAAGACCTTGGAAGCCCATAGGGTTCGTGTCGCCAATGAAAGTGCCGTTCAACTCGTCGATATAGCGGTAGTCGTAAGGCAGTTCTGCTTTGTTTGTGACACGCACAGAGCTCATCTGTCCTTCATACATCACCTGCTTGAACATTAAGAAGAAGTGCTGATGAATCTTGTCTTGACCAAGGTTATAGAACTGACTGTTCATCATTTCGCCCTTTGCATTATAATACTCCATCTTCAAAAGATAGACAACAGAAGGATTGTCCACGCTATTCTTTACGTTGAACGACTTTGTTGCACTCGTCACATGCCAGCTTGACCAGCCGTTGTCTCCCACTCTATCACTTGAGCAGGAACTGAAGCCGCTTTGAAGTTAGCCATCTTTGGCGTATTGTCGAAGGCAGAAGCATTGTCGAGTGTTCCTTCCTGCAGTGTAAAGACAGCCCGAACAGGGTCTTCATGTAGTTTGTTTTCCTTTTCATTCTCAGGCTGTTCTGGGTTACAACCCACGAACAGCATGGTCATTACTGCACTGAAAGCAAGCGCAAGACCATTTATAAATCTTTTTGTTTTCATCATTTTTTATTTTTTAATTAGAAGTTCCATGTAATCATACAGCGCACATCACGCCCCATATCATGGGCATAGTAGCGGCTGCGGTTAGTGTATTCCTTGTACTCACGATTAAGGATATTGTCGCCCATCAGTCCTACACGGAGCGACTGTCCCTCACGCATTGGCACCGAGAAGCTAACATCAAAGCCCATGAGATGATAGGCTTCAGGACTGTTAGCGATAAGGTCTGTGGCAGGATTGAAGCGTGTTTGCTTAGCCACAAAGCGATGAGTGAGTCCTAACTTAGGTGAGAATGCCTTGAAGAAAGGCAGCGACCACGTCAGCGAATGGGTCAGACGGAAGCTCGGAATATAAGGTAGATAGGCGTGAGAAGGCATCTCACGTGCCCAAATCATTGCCGTAACAAGATGATAATCGAGCGACGATACGGGGCGAACGTGGGCATCTAAGTCGACACCTTGGAAGAAAGCACGTGTCTGTCTGTACTGGAATACAGGATAAGCACCCGATATGACCGTGATATTTCGCCCCGTTGGCTGGTCGAAGATGTAGTTATTAATCCACTGAAGGTAGCCATCGAGCTGAACATCAAAGTACTTACTTGTATACTTCAAAGAGCTAATCCACTTGTAACTCTGCTCTGAAAGAAGGGTTGAATCACCTTTCACAAAGATACCAGAACTAAGTTCATTGCCATTACTATACAGCTCATAGACATGTGGGGCACGCCAAGCCACACCGAAATGGGAGGTCAGTTTCAGTTGTTTATTGATGTGGTAATGACCGCCAAGACTATAAGTAAAGTTCGTAAAGTCACGCTTTCCGCCATATCTTCGTCCTGTCCAATCATAGCCATCAGCCTTTGTTTGCTGTCCATCGAAGCGCACTCCAGCCTCCATTCCCCATCGATCAGCAGTGAATTTCTGCAGCGCATAGAGTCCGAAAGCTACCTCCGTGTAATTCGGAATGATAGGAACAACACCCGTTCCACGCTCGTTTGTGTTATCGGTTATCAGCAGTTGCGCTCCCGCTTCACTCTTCCAATGCTGATAACCCTTGTTCCAAACGAGTGAGTTCTGCAACGAATTCAAGTGCAAACTGACCGTAGGAATATCCGAATGGTTCAGACGTCGGATGCGGTTTTCGCGTCGATTGTCCTGCTGGAAGGTTGATTGAAAAGCGAAATGTCCTATCTTTTCGTGATCAAAAAACGCCTTGAAATAGACATTATGATGAGTTATCTGCTGAAAAGGATAGTCTATATGCCGACTGAAAGGTGTGAAGTCGACAGGCTGACCGAGTCGGATACGCTCTTGTAACAGCTGTTCGTTACCCATCTGTGCACTCTGCATAACACCTAATTTCTGTGCAAACAGACTATAACCTGTCTCTAATCGCCACGCTCCACGCCTATAACCTAAGGCGAGGGATAGGTCGTTTTCACGCATTCCGGTATTGTTTAGCAGGTAATGAGCCGTACTTCTGTCGCCTCCATTCTCGGTATTCAGATGTAAACGCCACGCCCAGTCGCCATGCCACTTAAAGCTATTTTCAACATAACCTGAGACTCCAAAGCGTCTGCCATTGGTGCCATAAAGTCCCGCTACCATACCGTGAAGACCACTGACATCATAAGGTAAGGGGGGAAGGTTGCATAAGCACAATACCGCCAAGTGCCTCTGAACCATATCTTACAGCATCTGCTCCTTTCACCACTTCAATGTTACTATAACTGTTTTTATCGACCTCTGGGGCATGATCTGCACCCCATTGCTGGCCCGTCAGACGTGCACCATTGCTCACCAAGAGTATGCGATTACCATACATTCCATGTATCACAGGCTTTGAAACTATTGTTCCTGTCTGGATAGAACTTATACCACTGACTCCCTCAAGCAATGAACCTAAGGAGCGTCCCATAGCATTTGTAATGGCGGTTTGATTGATTTGACTGCCTATTTGATTTACACTCATCATCTGGCGACGAGTAGAAACCACAACTTCACTTAGGCAAATGGAATCATGAGTAGGCTTAGTGGTATTCTCATGCTGTGCAGCTAACGGCATAGACCAACACAGCAACACGAATAAAACACCAGCCCACTGATGCCTGTCTAATTTTAATTTAAGCATCATAGACTAAATATTAAATGTCAATAGACGGCTCTTTCGCCTCAGCAAATGGGCAAAGAACCTACGAAAAGTTTGTCTTACGGACATGTATGCACACCTTAGTGCGCACCTATCCCATATAAATAAGGTGATGATTAGCCCACTGTCGGAGGCGAATGGCTATTGATTGAGACAACAGCCTGATAGACAGTTTGTTCTGTGAATATACGTTTTGGGACCCAACTTATCGCTACAACAGGCTGGAAAACTGTTGCTTTAGCTTCGACAGACTCGTGCATTGTGAAGTCACAAGTACTACAAACCTGCTTCAACGAAGCATTATGGCTTACAGAAACCTTGTCTGAACCATGATAAGAAGTGTTATGATAGTGGAAATCTTTGAGCAAAAGCATAGAAGTGAACACAAAAAGAAGTGTCCACGCATAGATAAGTTTTATCGTTGTCTTTTGCTTCATCTATTTTTCCAATTATGCGGCATGTAACTGAGTTGTTACTCATGCCTTAAATGAATTTTTGGGGGTAAAATTACGAAAAAACAGCAGGTATTTCTCCACAACCTATTTATTTTTTTGCGATTTTTAAACATAGTTAACACAAAAACTACTTAGTAGTTATTCTGCAATCACTTTATAAACAAGAGGGGTTCGTTTGTTAAATTCATAGAGTAGAGATAGGGTAAAGATTTATACGCTTGTAGGGTATTAATATCTCAAATGACTTGGTCTTACAAAGGAGGATAAACTACAAAGATAAAATGCAAATAGATACTAAAGCCTATCCGTCTTCTGCAAACAACTGATTCCCATATATTGCTATTTGTAAACTATTTTCATGCAACTCAAAACCAATACATGCTCTTTTGGCTTCTAAAAGATGCCTAATTGACTTGCAAGAGGTGCTCTTTTGAGGTCTAACTAACGCCCTTTTGAAGTCCAATTAGGCACCTTTTCTAATACTGCTTTATAACTAACTGATTTCCTGTTGGTTATAAACACGCTTTTTATATGTATTTTTTTATCCTTATTTATAGGGGTTTTACTTGAATTTATGTAATGATTCTTCAAATCCCTTATCGCTGGATTTTCGAGTATCAAAAAGAAAAAAAGGGTTCAGTGTCGGAGGATAAGAAAAAAAACAGATAGTGAGAACAAAAATAATAACAAATACTTTGCTTATTAATGTAGAAAAACGTAAATTTGTCCCATAACTAACTTTAACAATAACAAATGATTCGTGTTATTCGAGAAATTCGTAGTCGCTAATCATAAAGTTCAATGTTCAAACCTCAAAGTTCAAAGTTCTATGCTCAAAGTTCAAAGAATTAAAAAGTTCAACTTTAAACAACCTATTTGCCTTGTCGCAACGCTTCTCTCTATAACACTTCTTGGCAGTAGTTTCAGAAGTGGTAAGACTGATGTGCACGAGATGCCAGACAGCATTCAGATGGCTATCGACTCCATAAACAAGTATAATATCTTTGCTGCTACCTACGTACTCGGTCCAGAACATCATCGCTCTGGACAATATAACTACGCTGATTGGCTGCGCCGTCACGCCACACCAGACCAGTTAGCCGAGATTGCTAAGACAAATTCTAATCCTGCCACACGTCTTTGGGCTCTTAGAATCTTGTTAGAAAAACCTAACAAGCAAGTCTATGATGTCCTGAAAGCAACTATCAACGACACCACAGAGACTGAGCAGATGAGTTATTGTTTCTATAGCAAGGAACCTTATAACCTCAGAGCTTTCTCTCTCTACTATTTTGACCAAGTGAATAGTCAGACACCAGAAATGCAAGAGGCAATTGATAGTCTGGCTTTCTTCGACTATATGAAGCGTTATGGATATTCCTATGGAATACTCAAACACTTCAAACCCCGACAGAAATACTATGCAACTGTAGTCGAAGCTGCCGACAACGGACAGGTAGAAGTCCTGCCATTGCTCATCAAATATAAGAATCCTATCGACCGAGAGCGTATCAGTAAGTTGCTGCAAGCTGACTTTGAGGAGAACAAGCGACTGACATACGATTCCCGTGAAATCCTCGAAGAATGGGGCAAACCAGACTTTGAAGGATACGCAAAAAGCGTTTGTCAAGCCGTTATCGGTAAACCAGATTACTTTAGCGTAACAGAGTATTTCCCTCTTCTTTGGCAATATCCTGCACCTTGGAGCTATCAACTTCTCGAGAATATCCTTTCTGGTAAAGACAGATATAGTGACATTCACGAAATAAAGGAACACTTTATAAAGTATGCTAAGGAAGGTCCTATCCCTCCTATCTTCCAACCGCTGTACGACAGATATCTAAAGGAAAGGCGTACTGTCAGAAGTGGAAGACCACAAACGGAAGAGTCGCTTAAAACACTTAGAATGGCTCTTGACGCCTTAAACAAAGAAACTTTCTTTTCTGAGGATGAGACTGTAGGGCACGATAGTTATTATCGTTTAATGCAATTTGACTATGCTGACTCATTGCGCTACAATGCTACAAGCGACCAGTTAGCTGAGATTGCCCAAACAAGTCCTTCGCGCATCACACGCCTTTGGGCATTCAAAATCCTGTTGGAGAAACCCAATGGGCAAATATTCAACATTCTTAAACAGGCTATAAACGACACAACAAAAGTAAACTGTATATCCAGCTCTGAAGAAGAATTCAAAGTTCCCTTCCATCGTTCTATTCTCAGCGTCTACTATCGTAACGTAGACGAGGACCTGCCTGAACAACAGCAAGCAGCCATTGACAGCTTAGTGTTCTTTGATTATATGAAAGAAAATATGGATATGAAGAAGGGCTTCCTTCAGGACCTCCAACCACTCAAATCCTATTACCCAACCATCATCAAAGAGGCTGACAAAGGCAATGACAAGGGTATTTGATGTTCCTCACTCGATACAAGAACAAGAACGATATCGCCCGAATCAATAAGTTTCTGAAGCGCGATCTGAAGAAGAATGGGGAAATGACCAACGAATCTTATTGGCTTCTTAAGGCGTGGGAGAAGCCAGACTTTGAATGGTATGTAAAGACCATCTGCCAAGCAGCAGCCAAAAGAGAAGACACATTACGGTCAACCTCGTTACATCAGCCTCCTTTGGAGCTACCCTGCACCGTGGAGCTATGACATTCTTAAAGATATGATTTCCCAAGAAGAAAAATACAAGAACTTCTCAGATATAAAGGCTTTTCTTGAACAACAAGCGAAACAGGGAACGTTTCCTCAAGTCTTCCGACCGCTGATTGAGAAATAAGTGAAGTCTTATCCTCTCAAAAAACATTACTCTTCTTTTAAGCTATCACACGTATATTTGTAAACTATTTTCATGCAACTCAAAACCAATACATGCTCTTTTGGCTTCTAAAAGATGCCTAATTGACTTGCAAGAGGTGCCCTTTAAGACCCTTACTAACGCCCTTTTGAAGTCCAATTAAGCACCTTTTCTGATGCTCCTTTATAACTAACTGATTTCCTGTTGGTTACAAACACGCTTTTTATATGTGTTTTTATCCTTATTTATAGGGGTTTTACTTGAATTTATGTAATGATTTTTCAAAGTGTTATCCACCACTTCGAAGGAGCATGAGAAAAGGCTCTTCTATATCGGAGGATGAGAAAAGAAAAGATAGTGAGAACCACAAAAAATATAAAAAACACTTGCTTATTAATGTAGAAAAACGTAAATTTGTCCCATAAGTAACTTTAACAATATGCAAAAACCACAATGGAATAGAATAAAAGACTTTGTTCAACGCAAAGAACTATCGCTTGCAATGGGCTTACACCTTGGTGCAATATTCCTCTGTGGGCTGATTTATATCCTGCTACCCGAAGACGTACACCTGCGCTGGGGACTGACATACATACCAATTTGGGCTGCTCTTCTGTCACCGATTGCACTGATGATTGCTGCACGGAAAAGCAAAAGGAAGTTGGTGATACGCCTCTATAGTGTGCTGATAGGCATTGGACTGTGGTTAATTGCTATTTTCCTTCAAGTCATAGGGGGCGACATTTTTCTCCCCTCCACCTGCTTTGCAAAGACGGTGATTACCTCGTAAGACGAGAGTACGACTTCTTTAACAGCGACTTGATAGGTGTTTATAAAGTTAACGGACTAACAGAAAAGAGAATATCATTCTATAGTTACGGCAGTCCCGACTCTATCAAGGTTTACGATTCATTGAATGTCATCGCTTTCTACTGCCCTACAAGGATAGTAGGAGACCCATGGCTCACCGACACCATTCCCCCTGTCCGTGTCATCGAACAGCTTCGCGACAACGACATAGATTCTGAAAGGAGGAAGAAGATAGAACAACTTGCCCACCGCCTTAACGTCCGACTCGGCTATACACTAACTAAATAAATAAAGAAAAAGATATAATAATGAACTACTTAGTACTTAAACAACGTATTTATCTTGTCATATCAGTCCTCACACTGATAGTTTTAGGCAGTGGCTACGGCTCTTGCACAAAGTTTTCAGACAGGTTATCTGATAGTGCTATGGTGGCACTCGATTCCTTCCACCACTGCCAGTATATGGCACTTTCAAGGGGTATCGGTTACGCAGGAAGGCGGTCTGAACAATTAGATTATGCCGATCAGCTCAGCCGTCACACAACGGTAGAACAGTTAGTGGAGATTGCTAATACCGATACTTCACGCATAACAAGGCTCTGGACATACAGAATTCTACTGAAAAAAGCTGACAATCAAGTAATTGATGTATTGAAGCAGGCATTGAAAGATACGACATACGTAGAGATGATGTCTGGATGTAGCGGATTTGAAGAGCCTTATTATCGCGCTGCCCTCTCTATCTATAGGTACGATAGCTACGAACTTAAACTATCCAACCAGTTGTGTTTCTCCCTTGATAGCCTCATCTTCTTCGATTATATGAAGCACTATGGCTTTGAAGATGGACTGCCCATAGACTTCAAACCCCATAAGATTTATTATGCCACAGTCATCGAAGAAGCCGACAAGGGGAATGATGCTATCCTCCCTCTCCTCGCTCAATACAAGAATCCTAATGACCGACAGCGTATCAACAAGTTGTTGAAAGCCAATCTAAAGAAAGCAGGTGAATGCTCCTATGAGGCATGTGAAGCTATCAGTACTTGGAACGACCCTGCCTTCGAGTGGTATGCTAAGGCTGCTTGTCAAGCTACTATCAAACAAGAATACTATTATGCATGGGATATCCTCCACCTTCTTTGTGCCTACCCTGCCCCTTGGAGCTACCAAATACTTAAAAAACTGCTCACTCAGAAAGGGGATTACAGCAACAGCGACACAGCTAAGGATTATCTTAGAGAGCGATATAAAACGCGCCCCGTTCCTCCTATCTTCAAACCATTATATGATAGGTATGTGGCAAGAAAGAAGTGAGACGTAAACCTTGTTGCCTCACAATTCATATGAAATTTACCTTTATGATTACGCTTCAAAAGTTTAGAGAGATAAGGAGGGCAGCCTAAATTTAGGACTCTGACAAAGTCTCACACAGAGGAATAGAGGGAACGGAGGATTATTACATACAAAGCAATGGAAGTCACGGAGGCACCGACGGTGTGTGAAGCAGCGGAGATAGTTTGCCAATTCTATCAGTAATTTATATACAAAGCGTTTATCCCAAGAGTCATCACGAATCTGTACACTACACCTCTGTCCCTCATTGTGCCATCGCCACCTCCGTAACATTCCCCTTACCTCCGTTCCCTCCGTGACTCTGTGTGACTTATTACATAAGAGTTTTAGTGTATCACTCCATATCTCGGAAAACCCAAGAAAGAAACTAAGTCCACACCCGTATTGTAAAGAAAAATCATAACCCGAAATTTTATTGGTGCTTAATTGCACTTGAATTAAGGCTTAATTGGCTTGCAAAAGGTGCCCTTTTGAGGTCTAACTAACGCCCTTTTGAAGTCCAATTAAGCATCTTTTACAACGCTGTTTTTCAACTATCTGATTCCTTGATAGTTACAAGAATAACCGAAAACACCATTTTTAACCTAAAAGTAAGATATCAAACGCATTGTTATGTAATAATATTTCATACAGAGATAGTGCTTATTTATGCGCTATGTATCTATCGTAAATTATACTATTCATTAAAGAATGCTTAGATAAAAAAAGTTATGAAAAAAAGCCAAAACGGAGTATCTATGAGCGTACACATCCATAAAGAAGAGCATTTTTATCGTACAGAAATCGCACGAAAAGAAATAAGACACAAATATTTGGAACTTCCTCCCTTTTTTTATCTATCTTTGCGAATCATAATAAAGTTATGAGAACAAAAATAGAATCATTATTAAAACTTTTATTTATCATCTTATGAAACGATTTCTTTATTTACTCTTATCTGGAATTGCACTATTGACAGCTTGTCAAAACAATCCCTCTAAGCAAACAGATAAAGACATACAAAATATTGACAGCATAAAGCAGGAAACAAAGGCTGACAGTATAAAACAAACAGCTAATATCGACAGCATAAAACAGGTGCTTGCAAAGACTACTGACCCTCTGAAACGCATTAAACTTCATGAGCAAGTTATTGACCTTACAATTGAAGCTGCAACACCAGAGGAGCGTTGTAGAATCTTTGATGATTTTAATACACAAGTGGAAAAAGAGTTACTTAAAATCAACGAGCATGAAAGCTATTTCCTTGACCACTATTACGAATTTAGGATGGATGATGAAGGTAATGAGAAAGAGCCACATGATTCCATAATACAGAAGGAACAATATTATAAGAAGTACGGCATAGATGTAGAAGATTTGGGAGAGGGAATAGTAGAACTTGCACTTCCAGCTAAGTTCTATACTAAGTATGTCAAGCTCTTACCGAAATACTACCAAGACTTTGGCACCTATTGAAGGATAGTGAGAACATTGCCCCAGATGCTGGACTGATAATAACTTGGCGAGAGTTGGGTAATCTGCTTGCTCGATATGAGGCTTATGTAAAGGCAAATCCAACGCAGAAAGAATTATTCTGTAGACTACAAGATGACTATAAATTTCTCCAGTATGCCTTTTTGTTTGGCCTTGATAACACCCCTATATCTTACGATGACGTACATTTAGACAATGATGTGAAGAAAGAATGGGAACGATTTATAAAGACATATCCTAACAGTCCGACAACACCTTTTGCCAAAGAAATGCTTCAGCAAAAGAAATTCGACGATTTAGAACACATGTATAATAAGCTAACAAAGTTTCAGGAGACGTCAAACTATCCTTTGCTTAAGGCTTGTCCCGCTAAGAAATAGAGGATACGTAGAGGTTATTTAATACAATATTTGCACACGAATCCTTATAAAAAGAGGTATTATCTTCGTTTAAAAGACTTAGATTAATCTTAAAGAATAAAGACATTTTTAATCCAAATCGATCATAAGAGATTAAATCTCCATAAAAATCATAATGGTCGATTTGGATTAAATAGCTCGATATGTTAATTGTTTTTTTAACACACCATACCCTATTATTTTCAAAGTTAAGTTTGCAGTTATCGTTTATTTTTATTTACTTTGCAGGTCTTGAAACAGTAACTAAAAACAGAACATCATGGTAAATACCGAAGAGACACACTACGCGTGTGGACTGAAAAAAGAAGACTTCCAGACGACAATAGACGGTAAGAAAACCGATCTTTATGTACTCAGAAATGCCAAGGGCAATGAGGTTGCAGTCACTAATTACGGTGGTGCGATTGTTGCTATTATGGTTCCTGACAAAGAAGGTAAATTAGCAAATGTCATTCAAGGACATGACAATATACAAGAGGTTATCTCCTCACCAGAGCCTTATCTTTCAACACTTATTGGCCGTTATGGCAACCGTATTGCTAAAGGTCGTTTCCAGCTGAACGGAAAGGAGTATAAACTTGCTATTAATAATGGTCCTAACTCTCTGCATGGAGGTAAGGAGGGCTTTAATGCAAAGGTATGGGATGCTGTACAAGTTAACGACCACGCCGTTGTTTTGAAGTACATTTCTTCTTATGGAGAGGAAGGCTATACAGGCGAAGTTGAAGTCTGGGTAGCCTATTCATTCTCTGATAACGACGAACTCATTATCAAGTATTCTGCAAAGACAAACAAGAAGACGATTATCAATCTTACCAGTCATGGATTCTTCTCTTTGGCAGGTATTGCTAATCCTACACCAACAATTGACGACTTAGAATGCCAGATAAACGCAGACTTCTATCTTCCTATTGACGAAACATCCATCCCAACAGGTGAGATTTTGAAGGTAGCTGGTACTCCATTCGACTTCCGTGAGCCAAAGGCAGTAGGTCAGGATATCGACGCTGACCACGAACAGATTAAGAATGGCGCAGGCTACGACCACTGTTTCGTACTGAATAAGAAGGAAGAAGGCGAGCTATCATTCGCTGCACGCATCAAAGAACCAAAGAGTGGCAGAACCATGGAGGTGTATACAACAGAGCCAGGTGTTCAAGTATATACCCATAACTGGGCTGACGGCTATAAGGGACAGCATGGTGCAACCTTCCCACGTCGCAGTGCTATCTGCTTTGAAGCACAACACTTCCCAGACAGTCCAAACCATCCTTATTTCCCTTCAGTCATCTTAGAGCCATGTAAGGAGTACACACAGAGAACGATTTATAAGTTCGGTGTAGAGAAATAAGCATCTAAAAAGGAAATAATAAATAAAAATTGAAATATCAAAATGGAAAATCAAACTAACAAGAAAGGAACCTTGGTGGCAATTATCACCATGATGTTCTTATTTGCGATGATCTCTTTCGTAACCAACATGGCGGCACCATTTGGTTCAATTTGGAAGGAACACTATGAGTGCGCTGCTATGCTGGGTAACCTGATGAACTTTGCAGCTTACCTTTTCATGGGTATTCCTGCAGGTATGATGATTACAAAATACGGATATAAGAAGACTGCTCTTGTTGCTTTGGCACTTGGTTAGTGGGTATCGGAATACAGTTATGCTCAAGTGCCATGGACGGAAATGCTATCATCACATACATCGTTTACTTGCTCGGAGCCTTCGTCTGCGGTTTCTGTGTTTGTATCTTGAACACCGTTGTAAACCCAATGTTGAACCTTCTTGGCGGTGGTGGTAACCGTGGTAACCAGCTGATTCAGACGGGTGGTTCGTTGAACTCACTCGCAGCGACGCTGACTCCAATACTCGTGGGCTCTATGATTGGTGAGATTACTAAGAGCACATCACTCAAGGTTGTAACTCCATTGTTGCTTATCGCCTTGGTTATCTTTGCAGCTTCATTCGTTATCGTATGGTTCACACAGTTGACAGAGCCAGAAACAGAGAAGACAGACGTCGTTGGTGGTATCAAGGAGGCTTTACGTTATCGTCAGTTGTTGCTCGGTATCATTGCTATCTTCTTCTATGTAGGTATCGAGATAGGTATCCCAGGACAAATCTTCCACTATCTCAGTCTGCCAGTTGCAAAGGGTGGTGTACTCGGTAGTGCTATCACAGCAGGTTTGATTGCAGGTGTTTATTGGATGTTGATGTTCGTAGGTCGCTTCGTTAGTGCCTTCATCAGCGGTAAGGTATCATCTCGTATGCAGTTGACCGTAACCTCAGCAGTAGCCCTCCTCCTCTTGCTCGTGGCTATCTTCATGCCAGAGGATGTAAAGATGAGTCTTTCAATTCCTAACCTTGCAAAGAGCACATTCGACCATGTAGAGGTCCCAACAAAGGTATTGTTCATCATCCTTTGTGGTATCTGTACATCAGTTATGTGGGGTGTAATCTTCAACCTCGCTACCGAAGGTCTTGGTAAATACACAGCGACAGCTTCTGGTCTCTTCATGACTATGGTTGTTGGTGGTGGTGTAATGCCATTCATTCAGAACCTCATGGCAACAAAAATAGGATATATTCAGAGCTACTGGCTCGTCGTTGGTATGTTGGCTTACATACTCTTCTACGCTTTAGTAGGCTCACATCCTTCAAAGAAGGCTTAAAACAAGCATCCTTATAATGGCAGGCATCACGCTTGCCATTATAAGGAGATATATACATAAAACCCTAACAATCATTCAAAACATTACTAACATGGACATAGAATTCGTAAAGAAGCCGTTTTATTAAGCATTTCGACGGCCAGACTGGAAACATTTATTTCTCACCAGGACGTATTAACCTTATTGGCGAACACACTGATTATAATGGTGGTTTCGTATTCCCAGGCGCAGTAGATAAGGGCATTATGGCAGAGGTTCGTCCTAATGGTACAAACACTGTTATGTGCTACTCTATCGACCTCAAGGACCGTGTAGAATTCAAAGTTGACGACCCAGAGGGTCCACGCGCTACATGGGCACGCTTCATTTATGGTATGGTACAGGAGTTCAAAGCACTTGGTGTTGACGTAAAGGGTTTCAACATTGCCTTTGCAGGTGACGTTCCTCTCGGTGCAGGTATGAGTTCATCTGCTGCTATGGAGAGCTGTTTCGGATGCGCATTGAACGACTTGTTTGCTGATAATAAGATATCAAAGTGGGACATCGCACTCGCTGGTCAGGCTACAGAACACAAGTATATCGGTGTGAACTGTGGTATCATGGACCAGTTTGCAAGCGTCTTCGGTAAGGAAGGTAAGCTGATGCGCCTTGACTGCCGCAGCCGTGAATTCGAGTATTTCCCATTCAATCCACAGGGTTACAAGCTCGTTCTTGTCAACTCAAAGGTTAAGCACGAACTTGTTGGTAGCCCATACAACGATCGTCGCAGAAGCTGTGAGAACGTTGTTGCAGCTATCGCTAAGCAGTTCCCAGAGAAGAAGTATGAGACATTGCGTGATGCTAACTGGGACGAGTTAGAGGCTGTTAAGGACAAGGTTAGTGCTGAAGACTACCAGCGTGCACACTTCGTTCTCGGTGAGAAGGAGCGCGTACTCGCTGTTTGTGACGCACTTGTTGCTGGTGACTATGAGACAGTTGGTCAGAAGATGTATGAAACACATCACGGACTTAGCAAGGAATATGAGGTAAGCTGCGAAGAACTCGACTTCCTCAACGACGTTGCTAAGGAGAATGGCGTAACTGGTTCCCGCATCATGGGTGGTGGCTTCGGTGGTTGCACCATCAACCTCGTTAAGGATGAGTTGTATGACAAGTTCATTGCTGACGTAACAGAGAAGTTCACAGCCAAGTATGGTCATGCCCCAGAAGTCTATCCAGTGGTTATCAGTGAAGGTTCTCACAAGGTTTGCTAAGAGCATAATGGCATCTAACGAGGTGTCATTTTCATCGATATTTAATTAGTATAAGGGCTGGATTCAACATAAAGAAGTTCAGCCCTTAGCTAAAAACAAGCGCCATTAACACATGGAGTAATCCAACGGATGAAGACCTTTAAATCCCAATACACAACAAAAAGATATTACTACCTAACCAAGAGATATTTACAAGTTTACATCTCATATCAAAACCTACAACATGAATAAATACTACAAAGGTGAACCCAAACTATTAGTTTCGGTCGACTGCATCGTACTCGGGTTCGAAAACAAGAAGCTACAGTTACTCGTTGGTAAGCGTAAGGTTGAACCGTACAGCGGAAAACTATCTCTCTACGGCGGATTCGTTAGAGAAGACGAGAGCTTGAAAGAGGCTGCCAACAGAGTTCTTTTCCAATGCACAGGTATCAATGACATCTATATGCGTCAGGTAGGAGCCTTCGGTGAAACCGACCGTGACCCCGGTGATCGCGTTATCTCAATCGCTTATTGTGCACTCATCAATGTGTCTGACTACGATAATAAGTTATTGGAAGAGAACGACCTACAGTGGGTTGACATCAACAAATTACCAGAGCTATTTGGTGACCACATCGAAATGGTACAGATAGCATTGAGTCAACTCCGCAAACTCATCAATAAAGACCCACTCGGTTTTAACCTTCTCCCAGAACTCTTCACGCTCACACAGCTTCAGAATGTCCACGAGGCGATTATGGGTGTTGAGATTGACAAGCGTAACTTCCGCAAGCGTATCAAGCAAATCGACTTCATTGAGAAGACAAGTATATTGATAAGATAACCAGCAAGCGTGGTGCCGCATTGTATCGCATCAACAAACAAGCTTATTCAGACGCCTCTCTATAATCCTTCATAGGAAGGCTAACGATAGAAGCGTTTAGCTAAGATAACACATAAAAAGGGTATATCGAATGTTAAAAAGTCACTGACAAACATTCTGATATACCCTTTTATCGTGTTCCTATCCATCCATTGCTACCTCTCTTACGCCCGACTGCATACCTGCTCACCCATAAGATGATTCGTATTAACGCCCCGCACCAGTTGTGCGAAGCCTCCGCACACTATGTGCGAAGCCTTAGCACAACTATAAAAGGTGACGATAACGACATCATCCAACGCTGAAACAAGCTACTGAAAAAAGATGATGAATTACGATAAAACAGTCATAAAACAACCACTCATCAACCAATCGGAGCAAAGCAAATACTATGCTTTAGGCATTTTTGAATATTTTGGGGAAAATAGTAAGTTTATTATTTTGATGTCTCCATATTTATCTTTATATTTGCATTATAATTTCAAAAATCCTATCTATTTATGAATGACAAGCATTTGATGGACCAAGCAGCGGATAACATCAGAATTCTCGCAGTGTCAATGGTTGAAAAAGCTAAATCAGGACACCCTGGTGGCGCTATGGGCGGTGCCGACTTTATCAACGTTCTCTTCTCTGAATTTCTCGTCTTTGACCCAGATCAACCTGAGTGGACTGGACGTGACCGATTCTATCTCGACCCAGGTCACATGTCACCAATGCTCTATGCAGCGTTAACACTCCAGAGAAAGTTCACAATTGACGATATAAAGCAATTCCGCCAGTGGGGTTCAATCACACCAGGTCATCCAGAGAGGAGATATCGCACATGGCATAGAGAACTCTTCTGGTCCACTTGGACAAGGCCATGCCTACGCTGCCGGTGCAGCAGTTGCTGAGAAATTCCTTGAAGCACGACTTGGTCATACCATGATGCAACACAAGATTTATGCCTTTATCTCTGACGGTGGTGTCCAAGAAGGTATTAGTGCAGAGGTAGGACGATTGGCAGGAAACTTAGGACTCAACAATCTTATTATGTTCTATGACGCTAATAACATTCAGCTTTCTACTGAATGTGGAGCGGTTATGGACGAAGATACTGGCATGAAATATCGTGCTTGGGGATGGAATGTGTTGGAGATTGATGGCAATAATCCAGACGCTATCCGTGAAGCACTTGTAGCTGCTAACAAGGAAGAAAGCCGCCCTACGCTTATCATCGGTAGGACTATTATGGCAAAAGGAGCATTGCAGGCTGACGGTAGTAGCTACGAAAACAGCATTAAAACACATGGCGCACCATTGGGTGGTGATGCCTATAGAAATACAGTAAAGAATCTTGGTGGTGACTTAGAAGACCCATTCAAGATTTTCCCAGAGGTTCAGAAGCTTTATGATGACCGTGCAGCAGAACTCAGAAAGATTGTTGCTGAGCGTCATGCAGCTGAAGCACAATGGGAGAAAGAGAACCCTGAGAAGGCAGCACAGATGCGTGAGTGGTTCTCAGGCAAGGCTCCAAAGATTGACTGGAGTGGCCTTGTACAGAAGCGCGACATTCCTACACGTAATGGTTCTGCAGCTTGTCTCGGTGTTATCGCAGAGCAAGTTCCTAACATGATCGTATCATCAGCCGACCTCAGCAACTCTGATAAGACGGATGGTTTCCTTAACAAGACACACGCACTCACACGTGATGACTTCAGCGGAGCCTTCTTCCAGGCTGGTGTTAGCGAGTTGGCAATGGCATGTATGTGTATCGGTATGATGCTTCATGGTGGTGTCATCACTGCTATGGGAACCTTCTTCGTGTTCTCAGACTATATGAAACCAGCTATTCGCATGGCTGCTCTCATGCAGACTCCAGTTAAGTTTGTATGGAGTCATGACGCTTTCCGCGTTGGTGAGGATGGTCCTACGCACGAGCCAGTAGAGCAGGAAGCACAGATTCGATTGATGGAGAAGTTGCAAAACCACGCTGGACAAGACTCTGTTCGTGTGCTTCGTCCTGCCGATAGTGATGCTGCAACCGTTTGCTGGCAGATGGCTATGGAGAACATGGATACGCCAACAGCACTCATCTTCTCACGTCAGAATGTGAAGAGTCTACCAAAGGGAACAGACTATCAGCAGACTCGTAAGGGTGCATACATCGTAACAGGCTCTGACGAGCAGTTTGATGTTATCCTCGTTGCAAGCGGTTCTGAGGTTTCTACCTGCGTTGCTGGAGCTGAGTTGTTGCGTAAGGACGGAGTGAAGGTACGTGTCGTTAGCGCACCATCAGAGGGTCTCTTCCGCCGTCAGAATAAGGAGTATCAGGAGCAGATTCTGCCAAGAGACGCTAAGATTTTCGGTCTGACAGCAGGTTTGCCAGTGACTATCGAGGGCTTAGTTGGTGCCAATGGAAAGGTATTTGGCCTTAACAGCTTCGGTTTCTCAGCACCTTACACAGTCTTGGATGAGAAGTTGGGCTTCACTCCAGAGAATGTATATAAGCAAGTAAAAGCATTTTTAGCATAAACGTTTAACCTGAGTCTCTAAGTTCATCACCGAAGGCGGAGGCTCATAAAAACCTAAACAGCTTATGGAAATTAAGACAGTAGGAGTTGCCTGCGACCACGCGGGCTATCCATTAAAGCAGTTCGTTATCCAGTATTTGGAAGAGCACAAGTATGCATATAAGGACTTTGGCTGTAATAGCGATTTAAGTTGCGACTATCCTGACTATGCTCACCCATTGGCTGAAGCCATTGAGAGTGGTGAAGTTTATCCTGGTATTGCTATCTGTGGTAGCGGTGAGGGTATGGCAATTGCACTTAACAAGCACCAAGGTGTACGCGCAGGTTTGGTATGGAACAAGGACGTTGCAGAGTTGACTCGTCAACATAATGATGCAAATGTTGCTGTACTTCCTGGCAGATTTATCGATAATAAGACAGCAGAAAAGATTCTCGATGCGTTCTTCAAAGCAAGCTTTGAGGGTGGCAGACACGAGCGTCGTGTTAAGAAGATTCCTGTACAACAGGGCTAATCACAGCTTTGTCTGATTGAATAAGACAAACAAAAGATAAACAGTTAAGGTGTTCAGAGGTTTCTGGACACCTTTCTTTTTTATCGTCATTCTTGCCAATTCGGTAGGGAGAAACCTACACACAGCCATTTTCATTCATATTATTCATTAGCTCCTACCCCTCTCTTATTTATTGTTGTACATGATATTTGCCCTTACAACAGGCATATCAGCCTATATCAAAGTAGATAAAACCTCCTTCAACTCCGTTCCTCTGTGTGAAATTTACCCCTCAAAAGCAAAGAAATATATTTACAAATACTTCTAAGGAAAGGTAAGGAAATAGCTTAAAAGCGAGTTAATTTAACGTTGCTGTAACTCTTTTGTTATCAAGCAGTTGCGAAGTAGGGTTTCAAAAGGTGCCTAACTGGACTCCAAAAGGGCGTTAGTAAGACTTCAAAAGGGCACCTTTTGCAAGCCAATTAGGCGTTATTTGCAAGCCATTTGGTGGTCTTTTAAAAATCAGCATGTGAAAAATTCGGACAAAAGAGGATTCATCCGGAGTTTGAATGAATAGGGTTTGTCTTTACGTTTAGCACTTTAATCCCACTCGTTTATTAGACCACAATAGACCAATTTCGGTTTAAGAGATAAAAAACAGAGCAACTCTAAGTTTCTGATTGTAAACTTAGAATTGCTCTGTGTGCCGTATTATATGATAGCTTTAGCTTATCACTCCATATCTCGGAGGAACCTTATTTGTCTCAATAACAAAGATGTAGCAGACTATATCAAGCTAAAAAGCAAGATAAAGTGCCAATAAGAAGATGATAGAAGTTGGGAGACCATACCACACATAGTAGCAATAATGCGTATTGTAATCTACTAACCAGTTTGGCTTAAATAGCCCCCACTCCTTCAATTTTACTTCATGTGACATTCACGCTGTGAGAAAACAGGGTTATTCCTCTTCCTCACCCATGTTCACTTCTTCAGGGAGATGGAAGCGATACTTGCGTGCAAAGACATCACCCACCTTGTTAATCTCAAGGAAGGTAGTGCCACCACCTACGCCAAACGTACCAGAAAGATAAGCAATCTTATCCTCTAACTCAATGTAACCCTTCTGACGAAGCATGCGCAAGGCTGCTGTAAACATCTCCTCATTTGACTTATAACGATGCTGATAAACTGCAATAACACCGTAGCTAAGGTTCAACCAACGTTGTACCTTATCCTTGTAGCAGATAGCCAACACTGGATGTGGACCACGAAAAGCAGCAAGATTACGAGCAGTCTGACCTGTCTCGCTATCGGTGATAATACCCTTTACACCCAACTGTTCAGTAGCCTCGATAGCACTTCTTGACAAGAACTCACGCTGATCATTCTGGTTGACCATCGGAACAGTTACATGTCCACGCTTATGTGCATCCTGCTCAGCTGCTTCAGCAATACGAGCCATTGTCTGTACAGCCTCAACAGGATACTTACCGCTTGCTGTCTCACCACTCAACATCAACGCATCGGTGTGGCTATAGATAGCATTCGCAATGTCAGTAACCTCAGCACGCGTAGGACGAGGATTGTTAATCATCGTGTGTAACATCTGAGTAGCCACGATAACAGGCTTCTTCTTCAAGATACACTTATTGATAATGCTACGCTGAATACCAGGAATCTGCTCGATAGGCACCTCGATACCCAAGTCACCACGTGCAATCATGATACCGTATGAAGCATCGATAATCTCGTCGATATTGTCCACACCCTCCTGATTCTCAATCTTTGAGATAATCTTAATATCAGAGTTATGCTCGTCAAGAATCTTCTGAACCTCAAGAACATCAGCTGCTGAACGAACAAAAGAGTGAGCGATAAAGTCGATATCCTCCTCTATTGCCAATAAAATATTAGCCTTATCCTTCTCTGTTAAGGCAGGAAGTTCAATATGTTCACCAGGTACATTCACACTCTTGTGTGAGCCAAGGTCACCTTCATTCTGCACCTGTGCGACTAACATTGGACCTGCACTCTCAACGATCAGCATATCCAATGCACCGTCATCAAAGAGAACGTGGTCGCCAACCTTCACATCACGAGCAAAGTCAGGGTAAGAAACATTGATAATATCCTTTGTTGACTCAACATCAGGACGACCGAAAATCTTAACCATATCGCCCACCTTGTAATGAATAGGCTCATCCACTGCAGTGGTTCTCACCTCTGGTCCCTTGGTATCAATCAGCAAAGCTACGTGCTGAGACACAGTACGTGTATTGCGAATAATCTCCTTAATACCTTCAGGACTTGCATGTGCCGTATTCATACGAACGACATTCATACCTGAGAAGAAAAGCTTTCTTAGGAAGTCAACATCACAGCGACGGTCGCTAATAGAACATACTATCTTTGTCTGTTTCATAAAATTGAGTGTGTTATTGTTTAATTTGACATTGCTGAGAAAATAATATATAAGAGTGATGACATGAGAATAACGAACAATAAGAAGCCAACAAAGATGATGGTTACTTTCTTTCCCAGTCCGCCCTTCGATGTTTTTTTATCCATCGCAGGTCTGACTTGGCTTTGCGTGTTATCCCTTTCCACTTGTACATGGTTCACAGTGGCAGTTGTCTCAGCAGCACTACCACTTGGCGCACCCATCTGCGGGGTTGCAACCGTCATACTCTCACCACAATAGGGGCAATTACATCTTAGCGTATTACCACCCTCCGACTCTATTACAAAGGGACGATGACAATGTTTACAGGCTATCTGAAATTGCATTTAAACCTCCTTTCGTCTGTTATTATCTTACGTCGTCAATGAGAATATGCCCATCTTGCGATAGCACTTTCACCTGACGATATTCCGTTTCTCCATCTTGCGACAGTCTCACTTTACACCAATTATCATCAATAGCATCAACCTTTAGGTTGCGTTGAAGTTGATTAAAGTCTGGCTCTGTAGCCGTATTTCCAAAGGCACCCCACCACACAGTCGCCGCATCAACATCATAGTCATAAGAGCCTTCAGTGCCAAAAACCATTCGATGACAGTAATCTGTGAGGTAACGACTGTAGAAGTCTGCATCCGCATCATCCGTAAGAACAGCTTTCTTATAGAATGACTCTAAGAATCTGCAGATACCCTTTCGCGTCTCATCCTGTCGCTGCGCCTCAGCTTCTTGCGCATCTATCTGCGCACGAACCTGCATCATAGAGTCAGCGTGTGCCTTGCGTTGTGCTTGGAGTTCCAGCTGAGCAGCTTCCTTCTGGTTGTTCCAATAAATGTAACCAAAGACTGCCAAGCCACCTAAGATGAGAACGATCAAGACAGTAAGCAAGACTTTCAGGTAGAGCCAGAGCCTTTCTGCTCACCTTGACCCATAATAGGTTGTTGTACAGAAGGGGTAACAGGACTTGCCAACGTAGGCAAGTTAACGAGCAACGACTCTCCACAATAAGGACAATTGCAATGTAATTTATCATTGCCATCGGCCGTAATCATAAACGTGCGATTGCATTTATTACAAGTTACATTATACTGCATATGCTACCACTTCTTAAGAACAATGATTAGTGAGGACAAAGGGTTAACAACATCCCTAATCGTCTAACACGGTTTATCTTGTGCAAAATTAATAATTTTCTTCCATATTTGGAAATGTTTTAAGCAATAATATAAGGTCAATTTTACGAACAAATGCGAAACTTATAATATAAGATTCTACAATAAGAAACTACTATTTACTGAGCATTTAGGGCTTAGCACCATTTGTGTTTAGCCTTAGCACATGATGTGCGGAGCATCAGCACACAATGTGCGCAGTACCCCTACCCCACTTAAAAATAAGGAAGAAGGTGCGTTAAGTTCGTCATCGTAAATAGAAGATAGGAGCCTTCTGAGATATAGAGTCATAAAGTAAGCCTACTAAACATAAGGCACACGGAGAAAAAGAGTGGACGGAGAGGTGAGCATAAAGACAATATCACAGAGGTGCCGATGGCACAAAGAGCAACAGAGCCGTAGCCTACGTATTGCTAATAGCTATGGTAACAAATGTTTTAAATAATTCTTTCAAACCATGGATATGTAATGAAGTAGACAAAAGTGCTAATAATACTCGCAGATAATCTCCGTTGCTCCATGCACCGACGGTGCCTCCGTGCCTATCATAGGGTTGTATTTAATATTCCTCCATTCACTCCGTACCTCTGTGTGACACTTCTTTAAAGTGCTAAACTCAAAGGATAAACCGTATCAATCGAAATCCCTAAAGAACCTAAGATAGCACAAGACGATTACGTAACAAAGTCTTTTTCTTCAAAAGGGAGCAACCCTTCTATCCATTGAGGGCGTATTTGTCCTTCTTTTTCATTCGTTTCTGGCGAAGAAACAGAGAGTCCCATCAAGCGGATAGGACGGTTGTGATAGTCCGTATCTTTTAATAACTGCTTGGCAAGAGGGAGGATATCATCTTTCGTTCGGAGGATTTTATCCTGTGTAAGACTACGTGTTATCTGCGTTGTAGCATCCCACTTCAGTTTGAGTGTGAGGGTTCTACCCTTAAAATCTTTCGCTTTGATTCGTTCAACTAACTCCAAAGTGATGTGATAGAGTTCGATGATAATCTTCGATTCGATATGCAAATCTTCAAGAAAAGTGCGCTCACAGCCCACAGACTTACGCTCATAAGAAACGATGACAGGACGATTGTCAATGCCACGTGAGAAATCATAATAGACATTACCCATCTTACCAAACACCTGCACAAGATGTTCTCGCGATATTTCTCGTAGTTGTTCCCCCGTAAAGACACCCATACCGTGCATTCGCTCAGCCGTCTTTGGACCAACGCCCCATAGCTTCTCAACAGGAAGTTTACCGATAAAATCAAGCGCACGGTCGGGATGTACCGTGAAGATTCCATTTGGTTTGCGCATATCAGAGGCTATCTTAGCCAATAGTTTGTTGTAGCTTATTCCTGCAGAGGCAGTTAGCGAGGTACGCTCGAATATCTTTCGCTTGATTTCTTTCGCTATATCGACAGCCAGATTTATTCCTTTTTATTCTCCGAGACATCAAGGAACGCCTCATCCAATGAGATTGGCTCAACCAAATCGGTGTATTCATGAAAGACAGCATGAATCTGTCGTGACACTTCTTTGTATCTATCGAAATGTGAAGAGACAACGATCAGCTGCGGACAACGCCTTTTCGCCTGCGCCATTGACATGGCAGAATGAACGCCAAAGGGACGAGCCTCGTAGCTGGCAGTCGACACCACGCCACGTGGACCATCGAAACCGACAGCGATAGGCTTCCCTCTCAGTTCTGGATTGTCCCTTTGCTCAACCGAAGCAAAGAAAGCATCCATGTCAATGTGAATAATTTTACGCATGATAGTACCCTGTTCTCTATGCAAAGATACGGCTAAGAAGTGGAAAGATAAGGATTTCTGATTAATAAATAAATAAAAAAAGCGTATCTTTGCAACAAAATAACAAAAATAGAGTTATAATAACTATACGGACCAAAGTACGAATAACCAAATGAGAGAAAACGAGAGTCATGATGCCATGGGAAAGCTTCAACGCTGTTTAAAGCGTGCTTTTGACATTGTTGGTGCGCTCATCGGACTTATCATCTGCTCTCCTCTATTTCTCCTCATCAGTATTCTTATTACTTATCAAAGCAATGGACCGATATTCTTCCGACAGATACGTATCGGATATAAAGGACGTCCGTTTGCTATCGTTAAGTTTCGTACAATGAGCAGTGTTGTGGAGGAAGAGGGTCCGCAACTTGTTGCAAAATGTGACAGTTCGAACTCTACTCGATTGGAACAGTTCCTGCGTGGGCATCACTTAGACGAACTACCACAGCTATGGAATGTGCTCAGAGGCGACATGTCGTTCGTGGGTCCGCGCCCTGAACGTAAGTTCTTTATCGACAAGATTATCGAACAGACCGACCGCTATCAGCTCATCTATCAGATGCGACCGGGGCTTACTTCAGAGGCAACACTCTACAATGGTTATACCGATACAATGGAGAAAATGCTTCGACGAATGGAGATGGACATCCATTACTTGGAACATCGAACCTTGTGGTTGGACTTTACCATCGTCATTAAGACGGTTCTAAAAATTGTTACTGGAAAGAAATTCTAAACAGAAAGATGAAGAAATATATTCTATTTGTATTACTCGCATTATGTTCTTTGAACGGTTTTGCACAGTCGTCTATGACGGATACGCAGGTAATGGACTTCGTGCAGAAGGAGCATAAGAAAGGTACTCCACAGGCGCAGATTGTCACCAAGCTCATGCAGAGTGGTGTAGACATCTCGCAGATACGCCGTGTGAGAAACATATACGAGAAGATGCAGAAGGGGAAATGCTGCTTTTGGAGCCGCTAAAGAGGGTACGACAACGGATCGTAGTCGTACAAATAACGGACAAACAAGTCCTACTTCTGCCCCTGGAAAGAGTAAACGACAAATCGCTGATGCGACACTCGATGATTACAACAATAACGAGCAGGAGATAAACAGATACTCAGAGGGACGTATCTCGGCTAATCGTTCGTGGACAAACACCTACGATGAGAACGATGGTGAGTACCTGAAGATGCAGGCTGAGATGAATGATTGGATGCCACAGGACACTGCTGCAATGTATGAAAACCTACTGAAGCAGCTGAGTCGTAACCGAAAGAAGGTTTGGGGACGTGACATCTTTAATAATAAGAGTCTTTCTTTTGAGCCAAACATGAACATGGCGCTGCCTCGCAACTACCGTATTGGCCCCGGTGATGCTGTGTTTATCGATGTATATGGTGCTTCACAGAAGTCTTACCAGACAACGGTTGCGCCTGATGGTTACGTCACTTTGGAGGGTTTCGGTCCTGTTCAGGTGAGTGGATTGACAGTAGATCAAGCAAACAACCGCATCCGTGAGAAGATTGGTAAACGTTTTAGTAGTTCGAATATACGCCTCTCTGTGGGTCAGACCCATACCATTATGGTGAATGTTGTGGGTGAAGTGAAGACCCCAGGAACCTATACACTATCGGCTTTTGCAACTGTCTTCAACGCACTTTACATGGCTGGCGGTATCGGTGACTTAGGAACACTGCGTAATATCAAGGTATATAGAGGAGGAACACTCATCACTACGGTTGACGTATACGACTTCCTTCGTCGAGGTCATCTGAGTGGTAATGTGCGCTTGGCTGATAACGACGTCATCGTTGTGGGTCCTTACGAGATGCTCGCACAGATTAGCGGTAAGGTAAAACGCCCAATGTTCTATGAGATGAAACGCGGCGAAAGCCTTGGAACACTCATCGGTTATGCGGGTGGATTTGCTGGTGATGCCTATACACGTTCGGTACGTGTACGCAGAAAGACGGGTCGCCAGTATTCTATCTTCAATGTTAATGAGTTTGACATGCGCAACTTCCGCGTGGCTGACGAAGACTCAATCAGTGTTGACTCGGTTATTCCAAGATACGAAAACATGGTGGAGATTAAGGGAGCCGTGTTCCGTCCGGGTATGTATGAGGTTGGTGGACGCATCAACAGTGTACGTGGCTTGATTGAAGCAGCAGACGGATTGACAGAGGTGGCATTTGCTCCACACGCCGTTTTACACCGCAAGAAGGCTGACCGCACACTGGAGGTTATCTCGGTAGATGTGGACGGAATCCTTACGGGGCGTGTGGCTGACATTCCTATACAAAACGAAGATGTACTCTTCATCCCTACACGTACGGATGCACAGGAGCAACGAACCATAACCATTCATGGTGAAGTTCTCTATCCGGGTATCTATCAATACGCTGATAATGAGTCGTTAGAAGACTTCATCCTACAAGCTGGAGGTCTGAAACAGAGTGCTTCTACGGTGAGAGTAGATGTGTCACGCCGTATCACAAACCCACAAGCACTGACGCCAGACTCTATCATCGCCCGCACCTACTCCTTCTCTCTACGTGACGGCTTTGTCATCGATGGTGCGCCAGGTTTCGTTCTTGAGCCTTACGATGAGGTGTATGTACGTAAGAGTCCGGGTACAACCAACCAGCAGAATGTTAGTATTGACGGTGAGGTTGTATTTGCAGGCAACTACACACTGACCTCAAGGAAGATGCGCCTAAGCGACATTTATAAGGCTGCAGGTGGTGCAACAGAACTCGGATATATCAAAGGTGCACGCTTAGAGCGTCGCCCTACTCCATCCGAACGCATACGAATGGAGAATATCTATAAGGTGCAGTTGGAACAGCAACATAAGAACATGGTAAACTTAGCTGTGAAAACTAAGGATGCAGGTGTTCTTCAAGCAATACAAGAAAATAACAAGAAGTTAGAGGAGAAGTTCAAAGTTCCTGATGTATATCCTGTTGGTATCGAGTTAGACAAGGCGATAGCTAATCCAGGAAGTGATGCCGACATCGTCCTTCGTGAGGGCGATCGCATCATCATTCCACAATACAATGGAACCGTTAAGATTAATGGTGCGGTTATGTTCCCTAACTCTGTCGGTTATGTTGAGGGCAAGAGCGTTGCTTATTATATCGATCAGGCAGGCGGTTTCGCCAGTGATGCGAAGAAGAGCAACACCTATATTCTCTACATGAACGGTATGTTAGCGAAGGTAGGCCATAATGCCAAGGTACGTCCAGGCTGCGAAATCATTGTCCCAACAAAGATACAAAGTAAGATGAGCCTTGCTGAAACGCTCAGCGTTGGTTCAAGTGCTGCCAGCATCGCAGCCGTCATTGCTACAATTGCGAACTTGATGAAGTAAGGAATTATCTCTGTCAACAAGACTGTAGACAGTGTTTTGGAGTAAATAAAAAAGAAGTTAGGTCAATGCAATTCGTACTGACCTAACTTCTTTTTTATCAATGCCACACGATGAATATCACCTGTATAAAATCGTTTTATGCCATCTTTTAAACTCGTGTTGGTGCCCCGCACATATCGTGTTCAGGCTTCGCACCATTGGTGCGGAGCACTTATAGCCTCACAATAGAGTACAAAAAGGGAATGAATTGGTGGTTGGGAAAGCGTTACACTACCCATTCTCATAGTCTAAAAGAGTTTTAGCAGAAGGAAATATGCTATTCTATTCGTATCAGACAGCAGTAAAAGGATTTAGATTTTAATCCATGATGCTGGCAAAGTGAAATGACATTCTTCCATATTCAACCATTTCTTAGGTGCAATAACCACCTTTTCACGATTCTGATTGAGCCATGCCCCCCCACCATGAAAAGGAGGAGTTTGCAATGATATTATGTGCACAACACGACATCAACTGCATATCTCGGTAACTCTCTACACCTGTATTCCATGTCACATAGACTACTGGAGCTTTTATATACGGCTGAAGATGCTGCTGACACCATGCGATGTCGTTACTAAAGATACAAAACAGTGAGGGCGTAACATGAGCGCACATCTTCTCAATGGCAGTGCGATAATAGTCGAGGTCGCAGATACCTTGATAAAGATTATTACCAACATAATCTCCTCGTCTTACGTGTAATGCAACGCTGTTTTCATCTAATTTCTCTAACAAAGATAGGTTTTCAGCACGCTTAAAAGCAGGAAAAGTAAAGGCTTTCAACACCTTCTCACTATATGCGGCAAAGTATCTTTCATCCTGCCAATAGCCATCGAAGTATCTGTTTCCTTCTCTCGTCAATACCGATTCATCAAAACGGAGCGTAGAACTCTCCAAACACATACCCCTACGACGTGGGAGTAGGCGTTTGCCAATACGCCATAAAAGATAATTAGGATAGTAATAGGCTATGCGCATAATGTCAGCAGCTGAAGCCTTTTGAGCCGTTACTGAAAAGATGTTCTCCAGTTCGAAACCATTATGCAGGTGGTAGCCGTGGAAACTAAAAAGGTCGAGTGCCACTCGCTCCTTGGGGAAAGACTCCTGCAGAGAGAGGTATAAAGCATACTGGAACATCTGATTGCCTAAACCACCTAATATCTTTACTATCTTCATTTGCGGATGAGTTTCTTTATTATACCCTTTAAATCATAGAGCATAACCATTTTATTGATGAATAAGCAACATCTTAATAGAGGATGATACTTATACTTTACGTTGAGAATAGCTATGTCTTTCACCTCCGATTGCTTCACATCTATCTGATTTGTAATCTTATCCTCATGATCATTAAAAGAGTCGATATGAAGACTATCTAAGAATTTTCTGCGCTTCCCTTTCAGTAGACGGTAATACCAATCAACGTCAACAAGCCAGTTAAGGCGGTTGTCAAAGTCTGTGATATGCTCTCGCTTAAAAGCAATACAGGAGCAAGGTCCAATAACATTACAAAGGAAAAGAAGGGAAGGGCAGCCTATGAAGAATTTCATCACAGCCTGTGAAAAGACATTTGGCTTTAAAACTCCACCATTAAAAACCTTCACACGCGTCACAAGCACCTCATATCCCTTTTGGAATTCTACGTTTAGAGAAGTCAGATAATTGTCTTCTTCGAAAGCCTCATCATGGTGTAATACAATAACATACTTACCACTTGCTAACTGTAAACCATGATTCCAGTTATTCACTGCACCTGCAGAGGGCACATGATGCCGATAAACAAAAACCAGATTATTAAGCGAAGACACGTAATCCTCTATAGATGAATCAGTGGAATCATCTACTACAACAATCTCATAGTCCTTAAAATCCTGCTTACAGACAGAACTGTATGCACTCTTAAAAAGGTTGAGATTATTATACGTCGGTATTACTATCGTGAATGTCTTCATTCAGTTCTCTTTTACAAGCAGTCTCATTAATCAGATACCAACTTAATAACAATAATGCAAAGGTATAGGTATTGTCGAAGCTTCCACCCCAAAGAGGTCCAAAGTTAAACCGATAAACAATCCTAACTCTACTGAATAACGTCGGTATGCTTTATATCTCAACAATGTTTTGACAATACTTACGAGGAAGAATAACAAGACGATGACACCAAAGCTATAGCCAAGTGTCAAGATACAAGACTCCGTCACGCCATTGGCTATCAAATGAGAAGGTGTACTAAAGTCTTGGTTTTCGTCCAAATGGATATTAAAGAAGCCATGTCCTATCCATGGGTCTTTTGCTATCTCTTTTAAAAAATGGAACCAAATAAACGCTCGATAGAAGTTACTTAGATTAGAGAACATCGTGACAAGTGTTGCCATAAACACAATTACAATACTTGAAACATACATTCCAACCATCATAATCTTACTTCTGTACAAACGCAGATAATACATCGTTGCAACGACCGCACCGATGATAAGATAGCGATACGAACCTGACAAGATGAGGTTACCCACCATTGAGGCAAGTCCTATGTAGAAGACAAGTTTATTCACCTTCTTCTGGTTGAGCATATAACAAGCACTCACAAAGGTGATACTTCCTGAATATAAGGCATTACCCTTAAAGCCTGGGAAACGTGCAAGTGCCTCTCCAGGACGTACAGGCGGTAGTTCTGTCCAAGGTACATTCACACCGACAAGGAATAAGAGATTCGTTCCAAAGTCAAGAATAAAGATGATAAAAACGAAGACACGCAATGCTTCCAAGCACGACTTCTTATCCTTAACACCCAAGAGGAGAATACAAAGGAAATAGAATTGTCCCCAATAAGCTATATTCCAAGGCTTTAAACCATCGCATAACGCGAAATAGATTCCAACTCCTAAAGATAGACAGATAAACAAAAAGAATATCGGGGTATATCTTAGACTTCTAAGAAAGGTGGTTGGTGAGAAGATCATTAACAGTGAAAGAGCAAACAATCCCATAGGTACAATGCCCGTACCCAGTATCTGTGTAAGGAAAAGACAGAGTGCAAACAAGATATAACGAACCTTCTCTGACATCACCTTACCTCCTTTCTAACAACGATAATTGTGTACACCAAAAACATAAAGAAGGACACTACATAAGAAACTAATACTGCCATTGACAGACCATTAGCCCCATCTCCTCTCATACAGAAATAATAAGAGCATCCAACCATCAGCAAGGCCCAGACGATATTAATGGCAAACATTGCCACATCTTACCAAGACTATACACTGCCATCTCAAGAACATTTGCCAATGCAGAGAATATTGTTGAGATTGCAAGTATCTGCACGGGTACAGAATTGTCATAAGTAGCACCGTATAGTCGCATAATAAAACCACCGAAAAGCATTACACCGATAGATAATAACAAAGCCGTAATGCCTACAATGAGCATATTATACTTCAAAGTAGATACGAAGGAGGTCTTTTCCTTATTCAAACTCGATAGGATGGGGAGAACTATCTGACTGAAAGCTGTGGGAACAAACAAGATAATTACCTTCCACTGATCAGCCGCTTCAAAGACCGCAAGTTCCTGAAAGCCCTCTGCTCGCACAAGTATTGAGCGTATTAACCAAAATGAGGGGGTAATAAGTAATGCCGACAAAGCTGCTGGAAGGCTATAAGTATATAAAATAGAAAAGTCCTTGAGATGAAGCTTCTTAATACTTAACTTCTTTATTTGAATTGCTGAAAAGTTCTTATTGATGGACAAATGATTCAATAAAAAAATCAAGATGAAGCCCATTCCGAAACCAAGAATAGCTCCATTAACGCCAAAATAATAGGCTCCAAGGATTGTCAATACCGACTCTAAGACACTTCCCAACAAGGTATTGATGGCGATTGCTTTGAAGTTTTCAAAGCCCATCAAAGCTCCGTTCTGTACGCCGTTGATGATAGAAAAGAACAATAGCACCGCACCTACCCTTACAGGTAAGACGATGCTTGGACGGTGAAGAATGTTATTAGCAATGAATGGTGCACCTAATAATATCAGGATTGCCGTTATAATAGCCATTAAAAGTCCAAAGTAGTTCGTCGCTGCATACACAGCAGGAATCTTATCAGCCTGCTTCTCCCTGTATTCTGCTATATATTTAGTCGACGTTACACCTAATCCTGCAGAGCCAAGCACAATAAACATATTGATTGTAGAGCGCACCATAGAGAACTCTCCGTAGGCTTCTTTCTGCAAGATATGAGCACAGATGATACCAACAACTAAGGTGAGAAACTTCGCTAAAGCCGTTCCAGTGAACGACCACACCAGTCCTTGCCCCATTCTTCGTGATATAGAAGATGAGTTTATACGCGTTATGATATCCTTAACTGTAATCATCAATTATTCGCCCTTTGCTCCACCAAACAACAACGAAAAATTACAAATAACGAATGTAACCATCATGCTCAGGAAAACAACAATAAAAACAAATGCCATTCGCTTTGGTCCAGCAGGCTTAACAGGTACAGATGCGCTCTGAACTATTGTAAAAGAAGGAGTATGTTCCTGCAGCTTTGCCTGCGCATTTTGTAGCTGTGTACTCAACGCACTATAAGCATTAAACTTCAACTGCATATCATTCTCCAAGTCATCACGTTGTGACTGAAGCTCTTGCAAGATAACATCTTGGTTGGCATCAGAGAAGGTTGCATACTTCTGACGTGCGTTCTCATACTTTTTCTTTGCCTCTGCTACCAACTTTGTATAATACTTCACGTCATTCTTCATCTTATTTGTTTTATAGCTTGTGATGAAGTCCTGCAGTTTAGCTCGTACCGAATCGGCAATCGTAGCACTGATCAGTGGGTCTTGATCTTCCACTGAAATCGTTATCAAACCTGTCTTAATATCAATGTCACAGGAGATGTTCCCCTTTACCTTTGAGAAGATTTCATCTTGTTTCTTATTAAGCATAAGGGGTTAACAGGATCTTTCTCTGTCGTAAGACTGTCTTTGTCACCAAACTTCTTTCCTATCCATCCAATTGCTTTAGTATATGGCGACTCTTTCTGGTGGCTGTAAAGATAATCATAGTAACTCGTCTTTACTGAACCATCTTTTGTTTCTATAGGAATATGTAGCAGACTCTTTATAAACTCATTAGACTTCATCAAGTCTGGATAAAGACTTGGCTGCAAAGCGTTAGCAGAAGCGACATCGCCAAGATCTACGCCAAAAGAAGACACAACAGAACTCAACTTACCTCCGTTCTCGGTATTATCCATCTCCGGGGCGAGTGATATATCGCATTTATAATAGCGTGGAACAGGTAGAATCACTAAGATAGATCCTACCAAAGCAACGACAAACACGATAACATAACGTAGTAAATCATGCTTGAGCTTCTTGAGAAAGGAGCCAACTGCAACTCTCTCTTTCTTATTGTCTTCCATTGAAACTATATTTAATTCTGTATTTATCTTTAACAATTAACTACAATGTAAGAATAGAAACGTAATGTTCGCAATTTTATTGTATCATCTCTTTGTAGATAAGTCTGATATTTCTTAGCTTATTCAAGCCTACAAAGCTATGTTTTCCTTATCAGATTGTATAACCGCTGACGGATCGGCAAAGGCATAACACGAGTGGTAAATCGGATTACAACACTTTGGCAAAAAACATGGAAAGGTATGTAGCCCATCTTTAGCATCCGTACCAAGACACGCATCTCATCACAAGCATAAGCCCAGCCACCTCGCTTTGCCACCGTCTCCTTCGAATAACGGAACCATAACAAAGAGTCTTGAATATTATAAAACTTACTCCCATTCTTTAGCATTCGCAACCAAAGGAAATAATCTTCAGGGAAATATTCTGTGAGATAACCGCCTACTGCCAACACAGCTGCTTTTCTATACATAGCCGTCGGATGGTTTATAGGACATCTATATTGGGCATATTTCTGTATGTCATCATACTTTTCAGGTACTTTTCTTATCGACTTAACCTGAGTCTTATCATCTGTAAACTCATCTATCCAAGAGCCTATTACGTCATAGTCCTCATGTGCCTTCAGCCAATTATACTCTACCTCTAACCTATTCGGTTTACAGATATCATCAGCATCCATACGTGCCACAATATCGTAGTTACAAAGCTGTAATCCATCATTCAGGGTCTTTCCCAACCCCCTATTCTCTATGTATGACACGACTTTCAAGGTTGAATATCTTGCCTCATAAGATTTTATTACATCATACAACGCATCCGTTAAGGGTCCATCCTCCAACAAAACAACCTCGGCAGCCTCTACAGTCTGAGAAAAGATACTCTCTAAACTTTCGCGAAAGAAAGCAGGGTTATCTTTCTTATAGACAGCCATTAAAACTGATATGTCAATACGTTCCATACGTTGGGCTCAAGGATTATTTAACAAAAAATACTTAAATAAAATCGATTAATGCCTAAGACAGGCAACGACTCTATTCGTATTCTTTAGCTACAAATTTACAAAAAGAAAATAACAAATAACCATTCATAGTAAGAAAAATTTCGCAAAATCAATTATTAGAGGATAATAATTATGCTTTTTCTGATGCTCGAATACAATATTATTACAATTATTGAGTTTTATTAAGTACAAGAATACAAGCAAAATGTCGACATATACTTTAATCAGTCTTTTTGCATTTGCCATAAGTGCTATTTGTGGATTCATTATGATTCCACAAATCCTCTCATTCTGTAAAAAGAGAAAACTATATGATACACCAGATGATAGAAAAGTACACAAGAATGCTATTCCTCGCTTAGGAGGCGTCTCTTTTATGCCCAGCATGCTGATTGCTACGGTCGTTGCACTATTGGCGTGGGTCTATACAAGCAAAGGCAATAAGATTGGGGTCAGCCCATGGAGCATCTTCTTTGGCGTGGGTATCACCGTAATCTATATAACGGGCGTACTCGATGACATCTTTGGCGTGCGGGCAAAGAAGAAACTACTCATGCAGATCATTGTGGCAAGCCTGCTTCCGATGTCCTATCTTTACATCAACAACCTCTATGGTTTCTTAGGTATCTATGAGATTCCGCCACTTGTAGGGGCGGTGTTAACCGTTGGTGTACTGGTGTTTATCATGAATTCCATCAACTTGATAGATGGTATTGACGGACTCTCTGCGAGTCTTACGCTCATCGCTTTGTCGGGTCTTTACCTCATTTTCCAACACGAAAAGATATGGGTCTATTGCATCCTTATTGCTGGATTGATGGGTGTATTGATTCCTTTCCTTTACCATAATATATGGGGGAAACAGGAAAAGAACCAAAAGATATTCATGGGAGACTCTGGTAGTCTGACACTTGGTTACATCCTTGGCGTACTACTGATTAAGTTCTGCATGTACAACCCACATGTCATGCCATATCAGAAGGGTGCAACGCTCCTTTCCGTGACCTTACTCCTCGTACCGACCTTCGATGTGTTCAGAGTTATTATCGTACGAATTCTTCACCATAAACCGATTTTCAGAGCGGATAAAAACCATATCCACCATAAGCTGATGCGTGCAGGAATGACACAGCATCAGGCTTTGATAAGTATCATTGCACTGTCGCTTATCTTTATCATCATCAACCTTTCTCTCTTCAATCAACTTCTTGTTACATGGATTATTGCAATTGATATTATTATCTATATCGCCTTCCACTATACCCTCGATGTCTTTATACGAAGAAAAGGTGGACTTCCTTTCACCGAATAAAGAGGGAGTAAGAAGGTAAAAAACTGTGACTTCAGTAATTTAGAATGATAAGCGTCCTCCTAAGTTTAGGATTTTGGAGAAATATCACACAGAGTCACGGAGTGAATGGAGGATTATAAACAAAGCAATGGTAGTCACGGAGGCACCGTTGGTGCATGGAGCAAAGGAGGTTGTTTGCGAGTTTTATTAGAGATTAATGAACAAAGCGTTTATCTCCTTAGTTATCAAAGAACTATACGCTATATCTCTGTTGCTCTCTGTGCCATCGGCACCTCCCTGGCATAGCGATATTCTCCGTCCACTCCGTGACTCTGTGTGCCTTATCATGTAAGGGTTTTAGCTTATCATTCTATATCTCGGAAGAACTAAAAGCATCTTCTTAAACGATTACTACCCACCTATTTATCTCTATTCGAGCATCACTTTATATTGAACTTACGGTCCGCACCAATGGTGCTAAGCCTCCGCACATCATGTGTTAGGCGTCCGCACATCTATTAAAGAGGAATAGAACGTGTCATGAAGAGAGAGATAAGAACCCGAAGATACTAATAACTCACATGACATCCATAGGGTTCAATAGACTGTAACCACTTAGAATTTATCAAAGTAGAGCCTTACTGCCCCATCATTCAATATCATCTTTCGTCTGTCTATCTTCTCAATTCTGAACACTGGGGTAAGATTTTTAATACCATATAAGCCTAATGTTGACTCATAAGCTGTTAGTGGTCGGTCGCCATTCTCTCGGTCAAACTGATAAGGAGAAGTCAACGTCAGTTGGTCATTATCAATCCGAAAGCGATAGAGATAGCTATAATGCTGTCCTGTCTTATCCTCCATCTGCAAGAGCTTAGCTTGAAAAGACCAGAAGATTACCTGCTCACTCAAGTCTTCATTCGCAGCGGATGTCATTGATTCTATCTTCACAAGATGCCACATTCCCTCCATTCTGCCTGCATCATTGTCTGTCTCCAACGTACAAGCGGAGAAGAAGAGTGCTAAGAGAGGCAAGACAAAGGATAATATCTTTATTCTTTTCATATTCTGTTTCGTTCTGTTTACACAATAAAAAGGCTATTTCTTTCCCAACAAACCACGCTTCGTAAGGGTCAACTGCATACCATAGTTGTTGCCACCGAGTACTGAACCGAAGTCGGCACCGATGCCCATTCGGACATCAACGCCTCTCATCCACATCGGAAGTTTCTGTCCTTGCAGCGTATAGGTAGCCTCGCCCATCAGACTCACGTTGTGCCGTTTCTTCGTGTAAGGCTGTTCGTAGGTTCCCAATCCCTCCTGCCATGTGCCGAGAAAGCGCCACTTAAAATACTCTGAAGGATGACCACCCAGACCTACATGGAAACCCATGAAACGATTGTCCTTAAAGTAGATAGTCCCATCTTCATTGTAAATCGGTGAACGATAGAGCGGATTACCAATGCCTTGTCCCCAATGTTGGAAACCGGGGAGGATATAATGGTTATAGTAGTTGTCCTTGCCTCCGATATGATCGGCTACCGTGATGGTGTGATCATGGTAAATCGGACCACTCTGATACTTTGAATAAAGGTATTCAACGACAAAAGTGTTCAACCAATTATCTGGTTTATAACGATATTCAAAACCTAAAAGCCAATCCTTAAAATCATAAATCAAATAGCGACGTTGCTTCTTCTCCATCCACTCGCTACCCTCACCATAACCGTCATAGTCAAGCTGAAGCATGGCTGAATGGTCCTCAAAGAACTTATCGGCATAGAGTGAAAAACCACTCCAGTCGCCATCATAGTTGAAACGCATCACCCAACTGCCCAACTGGTCGCCCTGCACATTCTGATAAGTTGTCTCACCATTGTCGGCACCACCGGGGAGAAAAGCGTTCCAATAAGCGTGCAGCCCTTTCCCATTCTCTATTGTCTTCATGGCGCCATGACCATCAGGGAGATAAGAGGTACCGCCAAAGATACTAACCATCTCTAATCCCATCTCTAACGACCACGGACAGAACACCTCCTCATTGCCCACCTTCAGATAGCCTGCCTTTGAGTGAAGAGTGCGCGGTCGGTATATTTCGACTGCTTAGCGGTGAAGTCATGTTGCCACTTTTGGTCGGTCATCATTCCGTAAGCGATGTGTCCTTTGAGGTGTAACCAGCCATTCGTAAAGGGTAGTGTCCAATAGTCTGACAATGCCAAACGCACCTGCGGAATAGGACGAGCATTGATACCCAATGTCTGCGAGCCCGAACTGAGCTCATTATTCTTCAGTTCCATCGGCTGTTCCTTGGCTCCAATGGTCAGCGTTCCGTGCCACCATCGTCCTTCCACATATGCCTGCTGGATGACAGCCTTACTTGTATAATTGATAGGAACGACAACATCTAACCCATAGCCTAAGCCGAACTTCTGCCCTTCATCCGTCTGGATTGGACGTTCTATGCCCCCACGCAGATAGCCGTTCGCCGTCTCCAGCGAACTGAGTCCATACTTATTGGCATTGAGCCAGAGTGGGGTCTTGCCCTTTGAAAGGCTCCCCTGCATCTCCACCTTATATTCTAAGCCTTTTAACGGTTGCAACTTTGACGTGTCACGTCGCACTGGTTCTTGATACTGAGCCTGCATCGTCGATGTCATCAAAAGGACAACCAAGGTTGAAAATAACTTCTTCATCATTATAAAGTTAATACCAGCTACAAAGATAATAAAAAAAAGATGACCAGCAAACTTAATCCCTCCGTAAGTAAACGCAACTTGTTAGAATTCAAATAGGAAAGTGAATAAAAACAGTCCTCTGCTATCTATTCAACATTAACACCTCTTCGTGGGCTACACATCCTTACATAAAACCTCCGTTACCTCCGTGTCTCTGTGTGAGATATAACTTCAAAAGGCAAGGAAATATATTGACAAAATGTTCGAAGGAAAAGTAAAAGAAAGACATAAAAGCATGTTGTCTTAGCATCTACGTAAGTTATTTGTAATCAAATAGTTGCAAAGGAAGATTCCAAAAGGTGCTTAATTGGACTCTAAAAGGGCGTTAATAAGACCTCGAAAGGGCACCTTTTGCAAGCCAAAAGGGCATCTTTTGCAAGCCGTTTGGTGGTCTTTATAAAACCAGCATGTGATTTTTTTTTACCGCCAACAAAGTTTCCTGTTGCTGTACGTGAGAGAACCTGATCAGGTTCATCCTTAAAACTTTCCTCTTGAAGTTTAGACAATTGTGATGAACCAGAATTATCCAGATTATCACTACTACAACCTGTAAAGATGGTGGTTGCTGCTAGCAACACGCCAAAACCATTGAACATTTCTTAATAATAATATTTCTATTTTAAATTTAATGCTGTGTTAAAGGTATATTCCAATACTCAATAAAAATGGGTCTTCAGGATTTTGGAGTGATAAGTTTTGCCATTTAAGGTTAGGTTTCTGACGATATGTCACACGGAGAAAAAGGGGAGGACGGAGGATTATAAGGAAAAGCAATGGAAGTCACGGAGGCACCGTCGGTGCATAGAGCGACGGAGCTTGTTTGGCAATTCTATTAGTAATTTATATACAAAACGTTTATTCCAAAATATTTATCAAGAATCTGTAGGCTACATCTCCGTCGCTCTTTGTGCCGTCGGCACCTCCGTAATATTGCGTTTACCTCCGTCCCCTCCATGACTCCGTGTGCCTATTATATAAGACTTTTAGTTTATCACTCCATATTTCGGAAGAACCATAAAAATGATAGTGCTTCAACTAGTGTGCTTGAAGCCTATATACTTCAAAATAAAGTTGTAGAAATCTTAGATGGACTTGGAGGATAAAGGTTGAAGAAAAAAGGGCCAATATGGAGGATATAAGATAAAGGATTTCACGTCGATAAGCATGAAATCCTTTTTTCTCTATTTCCATTTAAAGTAGCTCTATTTACTAGGACTACCTTACTTCTTCCCCAGAACTAATCTCTCCTCAGTATAATAGGTCCTCACATTGATTTTCTTTCCAGACTTAACTGAACGAACAGAATAACCTATTGGCACTGCAGAGTTAACCAAGTCGCCCGGCTCTGGAACTTTCAAGTAGTTGATTAAATCATCGAAGCTACTGATCTTACTAATATTGTTTGGTGATCCACCAAGCACAACAACCTGAATCTGATTATTGTTAAACATCTTCGCAAGAGTCTTGCTAGCTGTCGTGTTAGCCCCTACGCTGACCTTACCAAAGCCCAAGTTTACACCTGCTGATACGGTATTCGTAACAGAATCTTTATCCATGTTGGTGTCAATAAGCATGTATACAACACGACCATAATCCACATTACTAACATATACAGGAGCATACTTCCCATTGTTTATACCAAATCTACCCCAATCATCAGCTTTCAGAGGGTTAACGCTAACACTATAGAACTGTTGCTTAATCTGTACAAGAACATGATGCTTCGTGTTAGAATGATATCTTGATCTATCGTAGTCAAAATTAGCTTTTACAAGCTTCCCTAGTCCACCAACATCTATATGCAAGTGGAACGATTTATTAAAGCTCTCCGCTGTAGTTACATCAGTAGCCTCATAGTTTAGGAATGATGGGGCATTCTTTGTATCTGGTGCAGGTACTCCGTCTTTCCCGTAAAGCATGTCGTTAATGCTCTGTCGTACATTGCTAAGAGTAGGGACAATTGTTCTTGATACTGCATAATTAGTACCTCTCAGTGTACTAGAAAGAGTAATAGGTTGTGCATTGTCAACATTTAAAGTTACATATTCGTCGGCCATAAAGAGGTCACCATCAAGAACACTACCTGGATAAATCTCTTCTTGATTGATATTCTTGAATATTCCTAGATCTGACACTTTCTCTGCTTTCTGGACTTCTTCCAGATACTCCTTTTGATTACCAACAACATTACCTGTTGCTGTACGAGTTATAACCTTTTCTGGTAGATCCTGGAATTCTACATTCATTAGAGTTCCTACTTGTGTAGAGCTGCTGTCATCATTACTATCATCACTACTACAACCTGTGAATACGGTGGCCGCTGCTAGCAACACACCAAAAGCCATTGAACTTTTCTTAATCATAATATTTCTATTTTAAATTTAATGCTGTGTTAAAGGTATATTCCAATACTCAATAAAAATGATAGTGTTTCAACTAGTGTGCTTGAAACCTATATGCTTCAAAATAAAGCTGTAGAAATCTTAGATGGACTTGGAGGATAAAGGTTGAAGAAAAAAGGGCCAATATGGAGGATATAAGATAAAGGATTTCACGTCGATAAGCATGAAATCCTCCTTAGCTTTATTTCTTTATGAGAAGGTTTATTTATCCAAAACTAACTTCTCTTCGCTATAGTATATTCCGACTTCAACTGGAGTTTGATCGCTAATTCTACTTATCGTATAACCAATTGGAACAGATGAATTTACTAAGTCGCTTTCATTAGGAACCTGTAGATATTTGATTAAATCATCAAAGCTATTAATCTTACTGATATTCTTTACCGGGCCACCTGAAACTACCACTTTCACTTGGTTGTTACTAAACATTTTCTTAAGCGCAGAGGTGTATTTTGTACTTGCTCCTACACTAACCTTTTTTAGACCTAACTCAACCCCGGCTGATATAGTCTTCTTGATGGAGTCTATATTTTCAGTGGATTTGATAAGCATATACACGACGCGACCATAGTCTACATTGCTTACATAAACTGGTGCATATTTTTTTAATCCTGTAAAATCTCCCCAACCATTTGGATCTTGCGTATCAACTGAAACACTATAAAACTTCTGCTTGATCTTGACAAGGACATTACGTTCTGTAAGAGAATGGAATTTGTCATTAGAATAGTCGAAGTTTGCCTTGACTAGGTTCCCAAGAATGCCGAACTTCACATGCAAATTAAAGGATTTATTAAAACTCTCGGAAGTAGTTACCTCATCCGCTTGATAATATAAGTTTGATGGAGCATTCTTTGTGTCTGGAATAGGCATATCAGTATTTCCATAGAGCATGTCGTTTATACTCTGCCTAACATTGCTACGAGTTGGAATTATACTTCTGGAAACCTTATAGTTAGCACCCTGAAGGGTTGTTGATATCGTGATAGGTTGTGGTTTATTTATATAGACCGAAGCATATACGTCATTCATAAAAGCATCTCCGTTTAGGACATTTCCAGGATAGATTTCCTTTTCATTGTAATTATTAAATAATCCCAAGTCATACACTTTCGATTGTTTTTTTACAACTTCCAAATACTCTTTTTGATTACCAATAACTTTCCCAGTGGCAACACGCGACATAACTTGGTCCGGTACTTCTTTTGTACTTACTTCTTGCAAGTCTGATAATTGTGAAGGTGTAGTGCTTTGAGCAACATCATCACTACTGCATCCAGTCAAAGCGGCGGCTAGCAACACACCAAAAGCCATTGAACATTTCTTAATCATAATATTTCTATTTTAAATTTAATGCTGTGTTAAAGGTATATTCCAATACTCAATAAAAATAGTATCACCTAGTAGTGCTTTCTCTACGGATGCTTTTACTATTTTTAATCGTTTAATGTACTTTACATCAACATTAGGAGCATGCACTTTTGTAACTCCTGATTTGTAAAAACAAATAGGCTCGTTTTCGACAAAGTCATCAAGGAGAGAGTATTCTGTATCACAATAATTAACACTACAATCATTTATTGCATTATAATCATTTCTAAGATACTTATCATCTTTTCGTTCTCCACCTTCTACTTTAATATAGAAGTCGTTTTCGTGTTTTGATGCATGACTTCCTATACCAATAACTCCACTACTTCCTCTTCTTAGGACATTATCAATCCACCATGCTGTAATCCTAACGGCATTAAAATTGTTTTCCTTGGTTACAGCAAAGGTTTGATTGCCGACCTCTTTCTTGAGGGAATAGTTGTGCTGGAAGCTACCCGGAATCTTTGGAACGATGATAAGGACGTATTTTCCAAGGCTTGAAAGAATGACAGAGTCGCCCTTTAGCAGATTAAGACTATCAAGATTAAGCTTATTGCTGTCATTCTCAAGTGCTGACGTATACGATTCTTTGCTTAAAAAGTAAGCTTTATAATCATAGTTCAGTCGTTCATGGTGATCAGTGTTCTTGCTATTCAGAGAGAAAACGTACTTGGCACCACGGCTACTGTGGGCATCATTCAAGTTTAGGTCATACAGGACACTGTCTCCTGTCTGAATGTTATTCAGGTTTCTTTCTGGATGTGCATCAAAATTGTTTTCTAGCGAAAGGTACAATCCTTCTCTTTCCTGGTCGGCACTAAGGTCGTCTTCATTGCTACAGGAGCATATGCCAACAACAACTATTAAACCCATTAATAGTTTCAGCCAACTAAAACTTTCATTTCTCATTCGTTTTGTTGTTTATATTCTTTAGCGGAAGTCACATAGAACCATGATAATAGAGTGTCATGGTAGAATAAACTTCGTGACGCAAAGGTAAATAAAGTTTTTAGAAATTAAAAAAAGAAATATTTAATGATTTATAATATATTAATTCAACGTGTCCATTTTCTAGCTAAATTTGTTTTTTTGCATGTTATTTTTCTTTATTTTAATAATTTTATCGCTGTTTACGTATCCCTAAATATGGTTTTTGTGTCATCCCATTTCTATAAATAAAGAGGCTGTATGTAAATATTTCCTCATGCATTCCGCCTTTATTTTTGCAGAATTCTGAACTGGAAGCTTAGCATGTTGCATATACTCAAAGGAAAAGTGAATAAAAACTAGAAGATCGTTTTAGAAAAATGAATAATTATGATAAAAAAACAAGGATAGAGGGAGTAAAATCTGGAGTAGGTTTATGCTTTGTTCGCAATGTGGAGCAAGGAAAGCAAACGCTAAGGATGTATAAAGTAAATCAACTCCTTGATTTGTTCAACTACGAACTTACGCCTGCCAAGAAACAATGAGACAGGCAGAAATATATCGAATATAAAAAAGGAATATAATAAACTTATCATATCCCGATTGAATCGTTTACAAGAATAAAATTGATTCACCTAAATGAAAATCGGTCATTAGCGCCTAAACATATTGGGGACTAATGACCGATTTTAATGAAATAAGAACTGAAAGAATCCATCAAAACTAACTCTCCTGTCATTCCTGTCATCTCCTTTCAGTATGTAATCATTTAATTTTCATTCGATTACGCGAATTGTTAAAAGTGACAGCAACGTAAAAATAAAACTAACTGTATATAAATAAGGTGAGATTTTAGGGCTTTATATCGTGTCAAACACAAGTTTAGGGAAAATCCCCCACTGTATAGGGGAAATCCTTTTCATATGTCTTTTTTTCTTCGTTCCTTTGCATCATGAAAGTTAGGAAATGCTTTTCGAAGTACTCCGAAACTTGAATAAGAACATAAAAAAGGTAACGATTATGAGAAGGATAGTACTAACCCTCATCGCATCGCTCATAGTTATCGGCGCATCAACAAGCGCAATGAGTTATGAGCAGGCTCGAGTACAAGCACTCTTTCTAACAGATAAGATGGCTTACGAGCTGAATCTGACGGAGGCACAATATGAGGCAGCCTACGAAATAAACTTGGATTACCTCATGAATGTCAATACGGTAGATGACCTCTATGGAATGTATTGGTCACATCGAAACGCAGATTTGAGCTATATTCTCTATGATTGGCAATATCGTGCATACGTTGAAGCTGCATATTTCTACCGCCCACTGAGATGGGACGCAGGCTACTGGAGATTTGGCATTTATGCTCGCTATCCACGCCGCGACTATTATTACTTCGGACGACCATCGTTCTACAATGTTTATAACGGAGCCCATAGCTGGCGAATGAATGGCGGAAGAAGTTGGTATAACGGAAGAGAAATCTTCTACGGCAGAGATTATAACAGCCGATATGGTATGAGAGACTGCTACATACGTGGCGATTACAATAGAGGAGGAAACTACTATTATAACAACGGTCCTACTTATCAGAACGACCGCCCACGCAGCTTTGGCAACCAGCAACGCGGAAACTTTGATGGACCACGTAATTATCAGTACTACGCTCCACGAGAGAGTTCAACACGAACAACGGTTACTCAACCTAACTACGGTGGTAGCTTTGGTGGAAGTAGGAACTACGGTAGCGCAACAAAGAAGCTATGAGCCAAGTCGCTCATTCGATGCACCAAGCAACAGCTTCGGTGGTGGTGGCGCAACATTTGGCGGAAGCCGCTCAGGTGGTGGAAGCGTTTCAAACGGAAGTAGCTCATTTGGTGGACATAGATAACGACATTAAGATATAATAAATAGACGTTGATTCAATCAGGTTTAAATACTAAGCACTAAGGTTTTAAAAGATAAATAGATTAGACGAATTAAGGTAATAAAGATTGTTTAGCAGTTAGCAAACCAATGAGTAAGACTGCATTCAGACCAAATTAGAGATGTAACAAAGAGAGTTATTTAAATGAAGGAGAGGAATTTCACGTGATGTGAAGTTCCTCTTCGCTTTTTACTATCGGGCGCAATAAGGCTAATTAGGCTGATAGGGCTAATAAGCCTTATAGCTCAAGCATCCTAACCTCGGCATTGCTCATTGGCTTCAGCTCATTCATCGGCTTATCAAAGTAAACGCTTTGAATGGCTTTATTAATAATACCATGTCCTACGGCAAGCACCTTCTTATCAGGATATTCTTCCTTCAACCATGTGAGGAAATCCTCGGCACGAGCCTTCAAAGCATCCAAGCTTTCGATGTCATCGGGCCATAAAGAGGGGTCCTTCAGATTCGCTAAATTAGGGATATACTTCCCAGTAAACGAACCCCAGTCACGTTCACGAAGCAAGGGAGTCGTCGTAACAGCCTTCCTATGAGGAGCAGCAATCAGTTTGCAGGTATGAATACTACGCTGCAAATCACTTGAAACAAGGCATCTATCGCTTCATCTTTCAAACGTTCTGCAAGATCTTCAGCCTGCTTGATACCCTGCTCATTCAGTTCTCCTGGTGTTTGTCCTTGCATGATATGATTGGCGTTATCCACCGTTTCACCATGCCTTACAAGATATAATAATGTCATAACTTCATCATTTCTTATTGCAAAAATAATAAAAAGTCAGGGAGTAAAACACTGGAATAGAGATTATTTTGTATTTTTGCATCCATGAAAGTACTTCAAATATCAGCCATAAGGGCTATTATCGTTTTAGTGACAGGTTTCCTCCTCGTAAGATATCGTGAGGAAACTATGACGTGGATGACCATCACCGTGGGTATACTCTTCCTACTCTCTGGATTGGTTTCTTGCATCGCTTACTATTTTGAAAAGGAGAAAGTAGCAAAGAAAACAGCGAAGGCCGAACAGCAAGAAGGGCAACAAGAAGAAGAAAACTTCAAGTCACCTTCCTTCCCTATTGCGGGTGTCGGCAGTATTGCTTTGGGTATCATCCTTGCCGTCATGCCCAACACGTTTATCACATGGGTGGTTTATATCCTTGCAGCACTACTGATTCTCGGTGCTGTCAATCAGTTTATGAACCTCGCTCGTTCACGTCAGTACGCTCGTGTTCCGGTCTATATGTGGATCTTCCCAACAGTCATCTTGGCGATAGCCATTCTGTTGATTAGTAAGCCAATAGAGACTGCGCAGCTTCCGTTGTTAGTTCTCGGATGGGCATTTATGTACTATGGCGTCTTAGAATTCATCTTGATTATCCGTATGTATCTTGTCCGTAAATCTTACGAGAAGGCTGAAGAAGCTAAGGTTGTGACAGGCGACAAGTTGGTTACAGATAATATCGAAGACGCTGAGGTTGTAGAGGAATAACTCATGAACTTCTGTCGTTACCCCTCACCCCTCGGCAACTTAATACTTGCCGAGGAAGAAGATGCTATCGTTTATTGCCAATGGGAAGATACGATTGACGAACAAAAGGTAGCGAAGTGGACGGAAGACAAGGAGCAAAACAGCGTGTTACTAACTGAGGCTTGCCGTCAGCTAACAGAATATTTCACTCAGAAGCGCAAGACTTTTAACCTCCCCATACGATTAAACGGCACTTCCTTTCAGCTACTCGCATGGGAAGGTTTGCGACAAATCCCTTACGGAGAAACGCTTTCTTACGCAGGATTAGCAAGGCAGATAGGTAGAGAAAAAGCTGCCCGCGCTGTGGGTAATGCCAACCACCACAATCCATTAATGGTCATCATCCCCTGCCATAGAGTTGTGGCAAGCAATGGAGAATTGGGAGGATATGCAGGTGGAACAGCCCGAAAAGTGTGGTTATTGGAGAAAGAAAAGGGGAACGAGTAATTCCCCTTATTTGTTATTACCACATTACCACCTATTAGGTGGATATGACATATAGGAAAAACATTTTATCTATTTTCTCCTATTCGAACGTTAACTCACCAAAGAAGGCAGGACAATGGAAGTCGGGAGAAGGCAAGGTAATGGGATTCCAAGAGAGGAAATGAGGCTGCGATGTCTTATCACCACACTTATAGAAATTGGCTCTTATCGTCTTTCCAGAAAGATTCTCTAATGTATGACGGAAGTAAGAACTAACAGGAACAACGAGTGTGAGTTCCCATGCCTGTCGTCCCTCTCTCATCTCAAAAGGCTCACGACCCAAAGATGACCAACGATCAATCTGCTCTAAGGCGGCTGCTGGAGCATGAGTACGATTCTCTCGTCCCTGTCCATTGCATAGCAATATCGTACCGATACAGTTGCTTTCAAGGTTGTAATAGCCTCCTTCCTCATCAGGGCTGCAGAAGAACTCACAGCATGAGTCTTGCCAAACTGGACCTAAATCGGTGCCAGCCTCAGCACGCACGCAGTCTTCTTCAACTCGATAATGCAACAGAATGGCATCGCCTTTATGAGCAATAGCAAACTCAACCTGTGGACAATAAGGGAATTCTGCTGCCCAGTCTACTGTGTCTATCTTATTGTAAGACACACCATTATCCTTGAAAAGGGCTGGAATGTCAACAGCTTTCACCTGCTGACACTCCAAACGTTTTACCTTTAATTGTTTCATTGCTTCAATGTTTCTTCACAAAGTCAGCCATCATCTGATCATGACGACGCACGTCACGATAGAGCAAGAGCTGATTACGTGAGCGAACGAGGTTATGCTCTGGGTATTTCACCTTGAAATAAACGTCTCCGTTGATGTAATCTGTCAAGAAACGAACGCACTGCATGTATGGGAACAATGCCACAGCGTATGGCAAGTGGCTGGTCTCTACAGGAGTAAGGAAGTTGCCTGCCGTACTAAGATAGCCTTCAGTAAATGAGCAGAAGACATCTTCTTTCAGTCCGACAGCATCGTAATTGTCGCTATCCTCAGCCACGTGGTTAGCACCAGTGCGCAGGAAATCGCCATAATCAGAGAAGATAAAGCTTGGCATTACGGTATCGAGGTCGATAACACAGAGCACCTTACCATCCTTATCAAACATCATATTGTTCACCTTTGTGTCACAGTGGCAGATACGCTTAGGCAATGCACCCTCACGATAGAGGCGTTCAGCAAGGCACATCTCGTCTGCATAGCCCTCTAACTCAGCAATCATATCCTTCACAGAAGCCACTCTACCAGCCTTATCAGCACTTACAGCCTCACGTAACTGGCGCAGACGAAGTTCCATATTGTGGAAGTCTGGGATGGTTTCTCCCAATGGTTCCTTCAAATCAACCAACATATTCTGGAAGTTACCGAAGGTTTCACCACAGCAGAAAGCGCTCTCTGGGTTTACTTCCTCTTTTGTAACAGCATTAGGAATGAAGACACTCACACGCCAGTAGAGGTTGTCAGCATCCTTGTAGTAGGTCTTACCGTCCTTAGCCTGTACGAAACGCAGACACTTACGTTCGATATCTGTCTCACCCTTCTCCATCAACTTGTGGCGGATATGGTCAGTTACAAGTTCAATATTATGCTGCAACAGGTCTACATCAGTGAATATGGCGTTGTTAATACGCTGTAAGATATAATCAGGCGTATTAGCATCTACAGTTTTTACACGCAGTGTTTCATTAATCAGTCCATTACCAATTGGACTTACACTCTCAACAGTTCCCTCAATACGGAACTGTGATACAACATCATTAAAATTCGTCATAGCTGTTTATTAGTATTAAAGATTGATGCACTATTAGGGGTGAAGGAGTTAAGGAGTTGAAGGGAGTTAAGACAAATGTTATATGGGTCAAAATCTGATGACTTCAATATCAACGTAATGTTTTTTTTATTAATATAGTCCAACAATACATTTGTCTTAACTCCCTTCAACTCCTTAGCTCCTTAACTCCAAAAACTTTTAGGGTCTATCAGTAGGCTTAACACCAAACTGAGAAGGCTTGCTACCCATTACAAACTCAAGTGTTCCACCACGTTTGATGTCCTTGAAGTCGATGTAAGAACGGGTATAAGGCTTGCCATTCAACTTAGCACTCTGAATATAAATATTCTTATCGCTGTTGTTATGAGCCACAATGCGGAAGGTCTTACCATCTCCAACGTTCACCGTAGCCTCATCGAAGAGTGGTGTACCGAAGATATACTTGCCACCTGCAGGCTCTACCTGATACATGCCAAGAGAGGAAAGAATGTACCATGCAGACATCTGACCCACATCCTCGTTACCACTCAAACCATCGAAGTCGTCATGATATAAGTTCTTGAGTACATATCGAATCTTATCCGCTGCCTTCCAAGGCTGACCCACATAGTTGTACATATAGAGGATATGATGGCTTGGCTCATTACCGTGAGCGTACTGACCAATCAGACCAGTGATGTCTGGTGAAGCCTCTGCTCCCATGTCACCACTAACAATGAAAAGGGAGTCGAGTTTTGAAACAAATGGCTTCTCACCACCGAAGGCAGAAACAAGACCATGCACATCGTGTGGAACAAGCCATACATACTGCCAAGCATTACCTTCTGCATAGTCGTCCTGACGGTGTACAGTACTGAATGGATCGAATGGTTCACGGAACTTACGATCAGATGTTACACCACGCATAAACTTCGTCTTCTTATCGAAGTAGAAGTCACGATACGACTGACTACGCTTTGAGAAGTACTTATAATCAGCGGTCTTACCCAATTCCTTGGCGAGTTTTGCAATACATGCATCAGCCAAAGCATACTCCAATCCCTTTGCTACTGTTTCATGCTCTGGGTCGAGATCACAAGGAATATAACCATACTTCTTCAACAATCCCATACCACGTTCATCAAGCATAGCAGACGCCTTAGCAGCCTCAAAGACTGCATTCTTATCTACATCAAAGCCTTTCAGTGCGATATCAACGAGGGCAGGAACGCCTGGGTTGCCAATCATACAGTCGGTTTCGTTACCCACAAGGTGCCATACAGGCAACTTACCCTGCTCCTTAAAGATATGAAGCATCGTCTGTGCGATGTCGCGTTGCTTCTCTGGATGGATAATCGTCATCAATGGATGCGCTGCACGATAGGTGTCCCAAAGTGAGAAGGTGGTGTAATCAGTGAAGTCACCCTTATGTGTCTTACCATCTGCACCACGGTATTCGCCGTTTACATCATTGAAGACAGAAGGTGCAATCATTGAGTGATACAATGCTGTATAGAATATCTTTCTTGCACTCTCATCCTGTGTCTTGATTGCAATCTTGCTCAACTCACGGTTCCACTCATCCTTTGCCTGAGCAACAGCATTGCGGAAGTCCCAACCTGGAAGTTCCTTCTGCATATTCAATCGAGCGTTCTCAACACTCACAGCAGAGATTCCTACCTTCACGAGAAGTGGCTGCTCAGCATTGTCGAAAGCAAAGACACCAATCGTATCACGCTCATTTGACTCCAACTTAACAGGCTGTGAGAACTCTGCTACGAAGTAAACGCGCTGGTCTTTAGCCCATCCTTGTGACATACGGTAGCCACTGACGGTCTTAGCCGACTCCTGCTTGAAACTGCAAGAAGTCATCTTGTCCCATCCGATACCCTGTGAGAGGTTCAAAATAACGTAACCCTTTGTTACATCAGCAGGAAAAGCGTAACGATGGAAGGCTACACGCTGAGTCGCAGTCAACTCTACACGAACACCAGAAGCCAACATTACAGAGTAGTAACCAGGGGTTACATGCTCGGCACGATGGGCAAACTTCACCTCACGCTGTGCTGGATTAGTAGTAGGGAGGAGTGATACATCACCCAAGTCACCAATACCCGTACCACTAAGGTGCATCTGTCCGAATCCGATAACTGTTGAATCGCTGTAATGATAACCAGAACACCAGTCCCAGCCCTGCTTCTTCTGTGTAGGACCAGCCTGAATGTTACCGAATGGAACATTAGCTCCAAGGAACACATGTCCGTGCCCGCCTGTTCCAATAAATGGGTCAACATACTGCGTATAGTCCTGCGCAAAAGCGAAAAGACTGGTTGCAGCAAACGCCATTAAAGTTAAGAACCTTTTTTTCATATACTGAATTGTTTTAATCTTCTTGTCTTATATGTCTTGACAGAGCCGTCATTCAACAGCTCATCAAGTATTCATTTACTTCTGATTGACGATGATTTCGTCTGTGAAATCCATGCGCCTTTCTCCCGAGGGAGTGCCTTCACACGCACATAACGACCTTTGACATCTCCCTTCCACTTGTAAGGATAAACGAGATAGTCCTCTGAAGCCTTAATACCTGGGCGTACTGTGTCAATGGTCTTGAAGTTCTTACCATCGTCTGACACCATCAACTCGATTGTCTCTGGCGTATAGATAACCGATTCATAGAGGTGCATAAAGTCAACACGAACGTCACGAATGTCCGTAACCTTACCCATATCAACTACTACATCCACACCAGTACTGTCGATAAAACCCTGCCAACGACCCTCAAGATAGCCCCAGTCACCACGCAAACCATTGGTCAGCGTATTGTCACCTTCGGCACGATACTTCTCTGCATAACGTCCTAAGTAAGTGACAGGCTTACCCAATGCCTCATGCTGTGTCACACTACGGCTTTCCATACGTGAACCCTTTTCCTTTGAGAGGTCAAAGGCATTATAGCCCGCACGCTTCAGTCGGTCTACATTTACGACTGCTCTCTTGCGGAAGTTGTCGTAACCAGTGCGCTTCTTTGTCCAACCTGTCTCTGCCAAAGCTAACAGACGAGGATAGAGCATATACTCTAAATGGCTTGGCTCAGCGATGAACTCGGTCCATACACACGCCTGAACGCCATCCATATATTTCTCAAGATTGCTTCCTTTGTACGCTGCAGGAATTGGCTCATAGTTATACGTCTTATCCAAACGAGTATAACCTCCCTGAGCCTTTGGCTGTTCCATAGGATTGTCCTGATACATATTCAGATAATAGAACTGCTGTGGTGCCATCACTACATGGTGCTTACTTGTTGCAGCTTCGATACCAGCTTCTGTTCCACGCCATGACATTACGGCTGCGTTAGGAGCCAACTTACCTTCCATAATCTCATCCCAACCGAGGAGTTTACGACCATTACGGTTCAAGAATTCTTCCATACGATGGGTGAAATGGCTCTGCAACTCGGCTACATCCTTTAAATGATTCTCCTTCATCACCTTCTGACAATCAGGACAAGTCTTCCATGTGCGGCGCTCTGCCTCGTCTCCTCCGATGTGGATATACTTAGAAGGGAAGAGTTGCATTACCTCTTTCAGCACATTCTCCATGAAGGTATAGGTGGCTTCCTTACCTACACAGAGGTCTGACTGTGTATAAGGCTTACCTGTACATGATATCTCTGGATAAGCATATACTACCTCATCGCTATGGCCGGGCATCTCTATTTCTGGGATTACCTCAATGTGGCGCGCTGCTGCATAGCGTACGATATCCTTGATATCTTCCTGTGTGTAATAGCCACCGTATGCTCCTTGCGTATTCTTATGACAATACTTACGGTCGTTATCCATCCACCACTTTGTCCAATCAGACTGTGTACGATAAGAGGCTTCATCGGTCAAACGAGGATATTTCTTCACCTCCATACGCCATCCACCACCATCGGTGAGGTGCCAGTGGAAACGGTCGAGCTTGAAATAAGCCATCGCATCAATCTGCTTCTTCAAGAAGTCCTTTGTCCAAAAGTGTCGAGAGCAGTCGATCATCAAACCGCGATAAGCGAAACGAGGGGCATCCTTCACCTTTACACAAGCTATCTGGCCATCCTTTTCGAGCTGGCGAACGGTTTGCAAACCATAGAACAAGCCCGTTGGGGTCAGTGCCTGAATGGTGACACCCTTTGGTGTAACCTCCAACTCATAACCTTGCAAACGTACACTGTCCATTGCCTGTGCTGCCTGCTGAGCTGTTCCCTTGCAAATCAAGCGGAAAACGCCTTGTTGAGAAGGATTCTTTGCGTATGCTAATGGATGCTTCAGCACCTCAGAAGTGTACTGATTTAACACCTTAAAATCACTACCTGTAAGATTGGTCACAATCTTCGTACCCTTATTCAGCTTGAATTGACCCTTCAAAAGACTGATATTCTCAGGTTGTGGAATGATGTTCTGAGCTGCAACAGGCATAGAAACAGCTGCTGCAAACAACAGGGAAACTGCACTCAAAAGAACTTTTTTTCTCATAACGTGAGTATAAATTTCGGTTTTATTTCTTTATTATTTGTTTTTACTTTATGTCTCTTTCTTCGATGGCTGTCGGCTGTCTGCATTCTCATCCGTAGTCATTCAAGACCTTTCTGATAGTAGACTGCCTTCCAAACTGCCACCTTTTTGTTTCGTATTAAGCCTCCGCACCAAATGTGCTAAGGCTCCGCACAACTTGTGTTAAGGCTCCACACAACTTGTCCGAAGCGTTCGGACAAGGATAGAAGACGGCAAACAATGTCTGTTTTTATCATTATATATAATGTAATAAGACATTAAAGACCGTCGGAAGCGTGGGAGGTTTGATGGGTAGTAGTCGTTTACTTTAGATAGAACTTCAATACGCCACCCTTCAAGAGTTCGTCATTCGTAATGCGATAGCGGTTCAATGGCTTTCCACCTAATTCTATCTTCTTAATGATAACAGCCTCAGCATTTGGACGAACAGTCTCAATCAAGAGGTTATCTCTGCCCCACTGTGCCTTATCCAAACGGATAGTCACCTTGTCAAAGACTGGCGAAGTGAGCGTGTAAGATGGATCGCCCGGACAGTCAGGATAGAAACCAATCATATTAAACACCGCCCAAGCCGACATGGTTCCAGTGTCATCATTACCCGGGATGCCCTCTGGTGCATTCTTGAAATACTCCTTCAAGAGTCTGCGCGTCTGTACCTGTGTACGCCACTCATCGCCCTTGAAATAAGAGAAGAGGTAAGGATAAGCGATATCAGGCTCATTGGCAGGGTCGTAATAACCCTTGTCGAACACGCTCTGGAGCTTGTTTACAAAGTTTTTCTGTCCTCCCATGAGCTTTGCAAGTCCCATAACGTCATGCGGAACATAGAAAGTATAGTTCCAAGCATTGCCTTCATGGAAGCCCGGAGATGGTTCGAAGTTCTCTCCCTGCTTTGGATCGAAAGGCTTATAGAAGGTGCCGTCTGGCATCAATGGGCGCAACAAGCCAAACTCCTTACTGAAGTAATGGCGATAACCCAATGCACGATTGTGGAACAGACGGGCATCGTCTTTCTTACCCAATGCCGCAGCCAAGCGTGAAAGGGCATTGTCGGCAATGTAGTATTCGAGTGCGTGAGAAACGGAGTTATCGAACTTCTCGTGCAAAGCTACATAGCCCTTCTCCATATATTCGTCATTGTCTGGGCGTAGCGGGTTCTCGCTTCCCTTTGTCAAAGCCGACTTGCGGAAGGCTTCGTAAGCCTTATTGATATCATAACCACGCAGACCTTTCAACCAAGAATCAGTGATAACAGGGATAGCTGGGTCGCCTTCCATCGTGTAGTTTCACGACTAAAGAGTTCCCACTTTGGCATCCAGCCATGCTCCTCGTACATCCCAATCATCGAACGGATCATATCGCGCTGACGATTTGGATAAACCAACGTAAGCAACTGATGAACATTGCGATAGGTATCCCACAGAGAGAAGACCGTATAACGATTGCCCTCCTTCACCGTTCGAATCTCATCACCCTCCATAGCAGGGTACTGTCCGTTGACATCCTGCAGGATATTTGGGTGGATAAGCGTATGATAAAGAGCTGTATAGAAGATGGTGCGCTCTGTCTTTGTACCACCCTCAACGAGGATGCGAGAGAGGTCATCATTCCACTTAGCACGCGCCTCAGCACGAATAGCGTCGAAGTTCTTTCCACGCTGTTCGGCATCAAGGTTCTCACGGGCGTTTGCCATACTTACGAATGACACACCCATCTGTACCTCCACCTGCTCATCAGTCTCGGTATCGAAGTTCATCCATACTCCGATATCATCACCAGAGAGTTCCTTGTGATAGGTCTTATAAAGCTTGAACTTGCCATTGTCGACATCCCACTCAGCCTCTACGCCTGTCATCGGACGCTGTTTCTTCCAATAGCCAGCCTCTGTTGGTTTCTTGCTGACACGCATCACGAAGTAAATTGGGAATACAGCCTGAGGGTTATAACAGAATGTACCCTGCAGTTTTACGCCCTCATACTCTGTGTCGCTCACCTTCTTCACCATGGCACCAGACTCATTTGTCAAGCCTTCACCGAGGTTCAGCAAGATATGACTTTCTCCTTTCGGGAATGTGAAACGTGCAACAGAACTGCGAGGAGTAGCTGTCACCTCTGTTTTCACATTATACTTTTTCAGATAATTAGAATAATAACCAGGATGTGCAACCTCCTTTTCGTATGTACTTCCGTACTCCTTATAATCAACGTTCAGCTTTCCTGTCGTTGGCATAAGCAACAATGAGCCTACTTCTGGACAACCCACACCACTGAGGTTGACGTGAGAATAGCCCGTGAAAAAGACGTTATGATATTCGTAAGGAGTTGACCACCAGCGTGCATCCTTGTCATATTTATTCAAATCAGAACCCATTACGTTGAATGGTACGACTGACATCAATCCGTTAGGGCATACTGCTCCCGGATTGGTTGTACCAAAATTCGATGTTCCGATAAAAGGATTGACAAGGTCAACAGGCTCTTCCCCACTTTTGTCAGCCGCTTTCAGCGAAAGAAAAGACAAGGAAAGAAGTAGTACTAATAGGAATTTACGATTCATTTGGGTGATAGGTGATAGGTGTTAGGTGGTGATGAATAGTAGGTGATAGGTAGTGGGTGTTAGGTGGTGATGGGTGTTAGTGGTGAGTGGTGGGTGGTGATGAATTGTGATGAAGCTATCATTATTTACTTCTAAGCAATTCATCAACACCCAACACCTATCACCTAACACCTAACAATTCATCACCACCCAACACCCAACACTTAACACCTTATAGAATACTATTGTTCTTTGTGAACTCTACGATGTCCTTAATATAGCCAAATGCCATACCAACGACGGTATCAGCTGCACCATAGTAAACGGCTACACGCTCACCATCCTGCAAAGCAGCACATGGGAAGACAACGTTTGGCACGTCACCCTGCAACTCGTAAGGTGCATTTGGTGCAAGAAGATATGGACGAGTACGATAGAGAACCTTCTCTGGATTGTCCTTGTCAAGGATAGCTGCACCCATTGAATAACGGAAACCGTTACAAGTAGTGATTACACCGTGATAGAAGAGCAACCAACCTTCGTCTGTCAAGAAAGGAACTGAACCAGCACCAATCTTCGTACACTGCCATGCACTCTCTGGGAATGGAGTCACCTTCATTACGCAACGATGCTCGCCCCAGTACTTCATATCCGGGCTGAAACTGATGTAGATATCACCGAAAGGAGTATGACCATTGTCACTTGGACGGCTCAACATCGCATACTTTCCGTTAATCTTCTCTGGGAAGAGTACGCCATTACGATTGAATGGCAAGAAAGCATTCTCACACTGATAGAACTTCTTGAAGTCGAAGGTGTAAGCAATACCGATTGTTGGTCCATGATAACCGTTACACCAAGTAATCCAATAACGATCCTCAATCCATGTAACACGTGGGTCATACTTATACTCTGACTCAATCATTTCAGTGTTACCAGCCTCAAACTTAATAGGCTCGTGATTGATTTCCCAGTTGATACCGTCCTTACTGAAACCAGCAAAGATGTTCATCTGCACCGCCTTGTTATCGCAACGGAACACACCAGCAAAGCCATCCTCAAAAGGAACAACAGCACTATTGAAGATACTGTTTGATGTTGGAATATGATAACGATCGATGATTGGGTTCTTTGAATAACGCCACATCACATCCTTGCATCCTTCTGGACGGTCTTCCCAAGGCAGAATATCTTTTAAACTTTTCATTGTAAATATAGTTTTATGCTTTTAGTTTTTATAAATGTCTATACATTATAAGTACAAGCAAAGTTAGCTTTTTACTTCAACAATGGGAAGATTTTTTTACCATTCGTTAAATAGGAAAAACACTTCTTAACAGATAATGTTAAGAATATATTATTTAATCAAACAAACTTACTAAGAAAATAGTCGTAATTATCGTTTAACCCAGTTCTGCACTTCCAATCCTTCTATACGTGCAAGGTGTTTTACATTCTCTGTTGCCACTGGAATCCCCAACGTAAGTGCCGTAGAGGCAATATAAAGGTCATTATCTTCTATCATTTGTCCCTTTCTTCGCAATACAGCTTTCTGACGACAGAACTCTTCGATACAAACAGAGAAAGGGATTATCTCAAGTTGGCTGAGCAAGTCTTTCAAAAGAGTACGGTTCTTTTCTGGATATGCACTACATTCTGCTCCATAAAGTAACTCGACAATAGAAATCTCAGACACACAACAATTGCGCCACCCTGTTTCCAAGATGTGTTGCCGTACACTTTCATTCTTACGTAAGAGATGAATTAGAACATTGCTATCAAGCAAAACCTGACCATGTTGGCTCTTACTTTTCATACGCCTTCAAAGCTAATTGGTTCACTTGAACTGGAATTCTGCTTGATGATACCCATCAGTTCTTCAGCAGTTTCGTTTCCTTCCCACTTCCCAAAAAACTTATTAAGCATTTCTTCTGTATAGGCTTCGTCGGACATTTCCTTGCGTTCTTCCTCGAGTACAGAGTTAGTAAGTTTCACAGCTAAGCCCAACCGAATGTTCTTACTCATCGAACGCAATGCGTTCCAATACATGCGTATCGTATTGTTCTCGATGTTTGTCATTGTGCCTGCCATAATTATACCTCCTTTTTATGTTTTTTCTGCAAAAATAATGCAAACGAGAGCAAAGAAAGCTTGCTTTCAATTTGCCGAGTGCAGCTTATTTTCTGCAAATATAACGTTTTCCTATGACAACTCCAAATCTATATCTTGGTTTTCACATTCTTATTACAACTGATAGGCGGAAGGAGCCTTACACTATTACGCTCACAGCATAAGAGAATAACAGACCTATATCTAACAATACTTTTATTTCAGTTTGCTGTCATTTTAACATTTAGGTAGAAACTCCTGTAAATTAATCCGTTATATCTTCATTCTGAGTGACAGAAGTGACAGAAGTGACAGGAAATTTATTATTAGAATCATGTTCCGCCTTTGATAAGTTTAAGGGGACGGAAATTTCTCTCTAAATATAATCTGTACTGAGTTTTATTGTGCGGATAAGGCAAAGAGATAAACCAACTCAAAAAGTCGAGCACTTTCTCTTCCATATCCATATCTGTAAAGTCATCGCAATAGACAAGAACATCGGCTGCAGGCATATCCGATTATCAGTTGATGCTGATGATGTACATCAGAGATTTGAAGGATTTTCATATCAGAGAACTATGATTTATCATTATCCCGCATAGGGTCCTCATCAAAACCTACAATATACTCTGTATGGTGCTGACCACATTTAGGAGTAATTTGCCATATGATTTCTACATTATCTGGAAGTTGTTCAAAGAAAGAGGCTAACACATCCATATTCTCCTTTGCCCTGTCTGCTTCAAGGCTTTGCAACTCCAGCCCGAGCATAACAGTTCGAATATTATTATTGCTATAGGATATAGGACAAATGGGCTGGTCTAACGAAGGGGCTGTTCCCGAAGTAATATATGTTGCTGTACGAGCACACATCCTAAAATCATTAAAGTCCATACCTATGAGTCCAACAGTTTCTATGAAATGATGGAAAAACATCAAAAAGTGAAGAATATTATCTTGCAAAGTATAATAGTGTGAGGTAAAAATATTGTAGAATTTCCACCTGCCCTTGAAAACTTTATACTGCGAAGTAGGGTGTAGGTCTAAAACAAAAAAATACTACCAACTAAACTATTATACTGTTTAATAAAAAAACGTCTATTTCAGACATATATACTTCTGCATTGTCAGTAAAGACAAAAACAGCAAGGCATTCTAAAGGGCGTAAGTCATCTATATTATAAGTAACTATATCCTCATAAGGCTGCTGTAGACTGCTCAAAAACTCTGTAGCTTTATCACCAAAACAATGATAAGCAACAAATTGTGGATATGATTCCCCAAAATCCAGAAGTTGATTCAATTCTTCCATTTATTTCTTTTCTAAATCTTAGATTTTGAAACAAGATTCTATTTCACTAATCTTATTCTTTATCCACTTTAACACTTCTTCTTTTCCAATTGCTGGATATTGAGCTATATCATGCCAGTTGTTACCTTCGTTATCGGAAATCCAACTCCAACCATAAGGATAATTTTGGGTTGGTTCATGTGTAAAGCAATCTAATCTTTTTTGCAAAGGCATACAGCCCTCCTTTAACGTTACACCAATCCATACTTTTCTCCAATAGGCTTTATCATCTGTTTTTATTACGATTGCGTAGAAATCATTTAAATCTCGCCATAAAGCACCATTGTCATCTTGTCGCTGTTTAAAGCCTATACCTATAAGAGGCTTGATTATATGTTCTTGTCTTAATTTATCTCCGATTTGTTTCTCTAACATTAGCAATTCAGAAGTAGCATCTATATTATCAATGGCTTCATTGATGATACTTTGTGAATATTTTGTATCCATATCTTGATAAGTAAGTTGTTTTATAATTGTAATATAGTCTTTAATGGTGCGGTGAATAGGCTTTTGTGGAAAAGCAGTTACCATTCCTTCTAACAATCCTAATATATCCTGCGCATAGGAAAGTTTGATAAATTCAAAATGTCCCCCTCCCAATGAATCTGAAGACGGTTCACTACCATCTAAAGTAAGATAAACTAATTTGAAATTATTTTCTCCAAACTGTTTCACCCCATAGTTATGATATCGAAGTAATTGATTAGGTTGGTCACATGCGTAGATTTTATTTTCTATGATAATGCCATGCTTACCATCTTCAAGAATAATATCTATGCGACCTCCTGTAGTTTCTGTTACTTCACCTACATATCGTTCGGCAATACTCTCATTACAGTGTGTGATATAATTATCATCTACCTTTATAGCTGTAACAAGAAATTGCCTAAGGAATTCATTTCCCAAGCCATGGCTTGCTTTGGGATTGAATAATGTTGCAAGCAAACGTGAATGCAAGCGCATTTCGTCAGAGCATATATTCAATGCCGAAAACACATTAAAGTTTTCTCCTTCTTTTTCTTCTTTTTGAAGTCTATCTTGCTCTGCATTATGCATGTCTGACAATTTAGACAGTAGCTCTTTGATACTATTACTCATAATAAACATATTTTAGTTAGATTTCCCTCCATCATCTTATTCAACTCTTCCTCTTCCGTACCCATATCTGTTAAATGCCCACCTATCATTATGGTTTGTAACAAACTATTCTCATTTGAAATATTCAACAGCGCAAAGATAAAAAAATAATATATGCAAAAAAACTACTTTGGTCTAAGAACGAGTTAACTTCTCCATAATATAATGCCTTCATTGTTAAAAATCAACCTGAAGTAAGACTTAACCACAAAAAAATATGTACTAATCTTTTCTCAAACTATATCAGCCTAATCTAATCGCAAGGCTGATAAGTTTACAAAAATAGACAAATACTCTATAAATGGCTTAATTATTTTTGCCAATATCCTCTTCTTCAATAGATATTATAGGAGAATTTTTAGAAAAGCTTATCCGCTTTATTAATAATAACATTTCCACCTTCCTTTGTCCTTTCTAACCAAAAATGATAATTTGAATTATGAACTTTTATATATTGTCTTTTTAGGATATTGCGTAATATACACTGGATACATAAGCCTAATTATCTCCCATTCACCTAAATACCCATTAAAAATTTTGATCTATAAATTTATTGAGCGCATCCAGTTCTATTTGTATTTCTTTCACACTCATACCACTTTCCATCATATAAATAATCAGATGAAATAAAGGTAAAGATGTTGGCATACTCCCCCCACTATAACAGTACTCAGAGACTTTAAAATAGCTATCAGTATCAAATCGTATGAGTTTATACAAGTCTCTCAAAGAACATCTAACAAGTCTTTCTCTAAATTTTGTAAGATGTGGAAGTAAATTTTTAATACCAAGTTTCTCTCCTAACTGCTCCTCAAATGCTCGAACCATATAAGGCCCTATACTATATCTAAATGGCTCACGAGACAAGAATTTACTCATATAACCTTCATAACAAGCTTGCTCGCCATAGAAATGATGAAATATATGCTTAGTCACATCATAGTCCATTACCAAGACAATGTTATTAAACCCAAATTTATTACCGACAATATCAGGTTGCTTGCTATCGTCTATGTGTGCACTCACAACATTAAGAATTCTAAAAAGGTGCTTGGGGTCTAAACGGTCTAAGTCTTCTATTATTAATACAGGCTTCTTTGCTTTCCTCTCTTCCCCATTCAAAGAATGGTCTTGACTAATCCATTCAATAGCCTTTCTTATCAGTTTAGTATATCCATCTTCTTCATAAATACAGCCAGCTGTATTGGCAAATTGTGACAAATACTTATCCGTAGTGTATTTCTTCTCATCATATTTTTTCTTTATCTCAAGGAACTTATGATATACTTTATTGTAAAAACTTTCCCATCGGAACGAAAAGAAAGCAAGAAAGACACAACAGATGTCAAGTCGTCAAAAACTAAATACAGAGTCGAATAAAGCATTTAAATCAAGATTCTCAAGCAACTTTCTTTTATGCAATTGAACGATAATATCTCTTTTAATATATTCAAAAAACGTCCTCATTCTTTTGCAACAGAATAGTTTACTGGATAGATAGTAAAGAACTCATATTTATTTTGCATTGCTTCATCTTTTCGTAACTCATTCAGCAAATAGGTTTTTCCCATCGCCAAACTTAGCAGACAAGATTATTCTGTCTGTCGTTTCAAGATATTGGGCAAAAATCGTTTAGCTTGCCTGATATTTTAATACTATCTAATGTTATCTTCATAATTTGTCAGCTACTTTCGTATTTATAGATTAATAATGTTTAGAAATGATTTAAGTTTAAATTATACTGAACAAAGTTACAAAAATTTTATAATAAATACCCCAAAAGAATACACTTTTATTTTTCCAGTGAGAGGAAGTACACATTACTTTCTATCCCATTCTTACATCAGTCTACTCTCTTTTCAATCCCACATTCTCTACTAAAACCGAATCAAAAAGTCTTTACACAAATTCAAGGAAAGCACCTAAAACAAAGGTAGAAAATACGTATAAGAAGGAGGTCTGCAACGGTCAGGAGATCAGTTAGTTACAAAGGCGATACAGAAAAGATGCTTAATTGGACTCCAAAAGGGCGTTAGTAAGGGTCTTAAAGGGCATCTTTTGCAAGCCAAAAGAGCGTTAATTGAAAGGTAATTTACGCACTTCTGATTTTCGATGTTAGAATTATCTTTACAAACCTTATTATTAGTTGTTTCTTTCTTCACAAATAGCACGAATCTATGTAAGATATTATAAAGTTTCACACAGAGCCACAGAGTACACTGAAATTTACCAATTAGCAAAATATAGAGTCCACAGAGGCGCTGACAGCGATTAGAGCAAAGAAGTATAGTTGCTAACTATATTGATTGTGAGAGGCTCCTCTATTACTCCTTGTGTCTACAGCACCTCTGCTTATTTACGTTATTCCTCCTTTTCCTCTGTGGCTCTGTGTGCCTTTTTCATATCCGAACCTATTAATACCCTAACATTACCCTATATGAAACTCCTTTGAAAGAAGACTTACAAACTACTCAACTATCAAACAATATATATTCACGCACTGAAGAATAGAGAAAGGAAGTCTACACGCAACAGAGAAAAATAATTTAAACTTAAGGGGACATTCACTTGCTTTTTACAAAAAGATTTCGTACGTTTGTACTCGTTTTTATTTACCTAATAGATAATATAACTATGAATTTGAAGATTAAACTACTACTCATTGCGCTAACCTTGTCGGTATCTGCAAATGCACAGGAAATGAAGGAACAGGATGTTTTTAAGCATACAGCAATCGACACAACGCAGCTGATTGTATCTTATGATCTAACTGTCAAATATGACCTATCAGGACAGAATAATCCTGACTTTGAGAAAGTATATACTTACATCGGACGTAAGGTGTGCCAGAGCTTTGTGGAGAGTGAGCATAATGCCGACCTGCGCATGGCTAAAGCCTTTCTACGTAATGGGAAGCGTGGCTCAAGAGCAGCTATGAAACTCGTCGCTAACGTTGGTGAAACCTATATTGGATATCCAAAGGGAAAGACAACAGTAATTTACAATATGGACGGAGCTGGCTCTTACCTTTATCAAGAGGCTACTCCGAAGATACAATGGAAGATTACAACCGAGCATAAAACGCTTTTAGACTACGATTGTACAGCTGCAACCTGTTCTTATCGTGGAAGAAATTATAAGGTATGGTTCACTACCAAGATTCCACTTTCCTATGGTCCTTGGAAGTTTACAGGACTGCCTGGCTTGGTTATGGAGGCTGAAACCGAAGAAGGGGATTATCATTGGACGGTTACTGGCATAGAAAAGCCTAAGACAGTAACCCCTATCTATTTCCTTGATAGGAACTATGTAAAGACTTCTCGTGAGAACACCCGAAAGCAAGAGAGGCTATTGCTGAAAGATCCTGCAGGCTACCTTGAGAGTTATGGCTACAACTTCACTACGACTAATTTCAATGGACAAGTTGTGAAACTAACGCTCTTTACATTCGACAATCCTTTGGAACGAGAATGATAAGACGCCTACTTATCTTACTATCGTTTATCGGCTTATTGTCTATAAACAGTATGGCTCAGAACAGTCAGGGAGATTCTCTGATTATTACTGGGCGTGTGGTTGATAATAAACATCAACCTATGGATGGCTGTATTCTTACAATCATACAAGAAAAGGATTCTTCCATTCTTGCCAGTAGTGTGACCAATGAAGACGGCAGATACGCTATCGGCTACCCACGAACAAATGACAATCTTCTTTTAAGCCTGACAGGATTCAATATAAAACGGCAGGTAAAGCGGATAACTCCTACGAGTCAGACCGTTAACTTCACCACCACCTACGAGAGTATCACACTGAAAGAAGTGGAGATAAAGGCAAGAAAGCTATGGGGAAGTAGGGACACACTGAACTACTTGGTCTCTGCCTATATGAAAGGACAGGACAGAACCATTGGTGATATTCTCAAACAGCTGCCAGGTATCACGTTAGAAGGTGGCATGGTGAAGTATCAAGGTGTACCTATCAACCATTTCTACATTGAGAACATGGATATGTTTGCGGGCAAGTATAGCATCGCAACGAATGGTATTAAGGCAGAGGATGTCAGTACGGTACAGGTGATGGAAAACCATGAACACATCAAGGCATTGCAGGATCAGATACCACCTGAATCGGCAGCTATCAACTTAAGGCTAAAAAAGAAAGCAAAGGGCAGATGGCTAAAGACCATAGACTTAGGGGTAGGCTTCGATTCTAACGGTTTATTGAGAGAGGTCAATGCTGCCCTTATGTACTTCGCGCAAAGACAACAGCACGTTTTCTATTACGAAACAGATAATAACGGTTCGAGCATCGATTGGTTTAAATCATACTATGGTGGGAGTAATATTGGAGCCTCTCGCCTAACATCCATCATCTTTCCCGGGGTCATCTCCTGTAGGTAAGAGTCTACGTAACAATCAGCATAACCTATGTTTCAGTAATCTCAACAAACTAAGCGAAACGGCGGAAATAAAGTATAACATTACTTACAGGCACGATATCCAACGGCAAAGTAGCTACTCGCAAACCACTTATCTGCTCCCTGATGCAAGTACACGTATGATGACAGAAGACATTTCTGCACGTAATACGTCGAACGCTGCCACAATACAGTTGCATTTTGAGAACAACAGCAGTAAGACTTATCTTAAAAACACACTTGACTTAGCAGGAAACTGGAGCGACGACAATGGACTAACTTTGTCAAACAATGCACGTATTCTGCAACATGCCTTTAACAGAAACTTAGGACTGAACAATCACACAGAATGGATTCAGCGTACAACCAATGGAGGAGGTTTTAAGCTGAAGACAACCAACTTTGTACAGACAAATCCACAAGCACTCGCCATTGAAGGGGATATGCAGGTAAGACAAGATGTAAGACTCTCAAACATGGGAAGTTACAACAGCCTTACTTTGATAAGAAACATCCGAAAACACAACTGGACCCTTGCGCCTTCCGCAGAACTGAATATTGAATATGTGGGACTGAAAAGTCTATTAAACGATACAGCTGTGACAATGGCGACGAGCGGAGACATGGGCTACTTGCAGATGAAAAGCAACTTGGGAGCTAACCTACAATATGTCAAAAACACGTTCCGTCTATCGTTCAATCTGCCTTTATCGCTCAACTACACAAAGGTGGATAACGAACCGATAGCTAACGAGACGACGAAAGGAAAGCGCACAACCCTACTCTTCTCGCCATCTTTTACAATGCTTTGGAAAGCTACGGACAATTGGACGCTTTCTGCAGGAGGGAGTTACGGGATGTTTCCTACGAGTTGGAGAAGTCTGTTCACTGCCTATTTGATGAGCAACTATAGGACACTGAACCGCTACAAGATGAATCTATCGGAAAACAAATCGGCAACTATACATGGGAAGATACACTACAAGAATATCCCGCATCAGTTCTTTGCCTACCTCTCTGGGCGGTTAGTCGCTCATGGAGTGACATGATTTATGGTACGGCAATAGACCAGAATGCGCATACATTGCTGCAAGCTGAATATGCTCCGAACCACCAGAACAACTTCTCTATGACGGCGAATATACGAAAAGAGATTACTTGGCACGACATGAGTATCGGGGCAACAGCTGATTATTCGACTAACACAAGCAAGATACTGCGCCAGTCTGTCATCACCGACTATCAGTATAATAGTTTCTTTGTCTCTGCCAACTTTGCTTTTAATCTTTTAAAGAACATCCGACTGACAGAAAACTGCAGATGGACAATCTCTCAATCAAAGTCGGGTAACTACAAAAATATTATTCGCAACTTTAGCAATGAAACTTCGCTTTCCATGGCTTTTATCCCTGATAAACTGATATTAAACACCAACCTACAATACACGCATAACAGTGGTTTTACAGATAAAAAAGATTACACCTTTATGAATGTTAGTATCACCTTTAAAACAAAAAAGAAGATACAATTCGTTCTGAACGTCGATAATGTCTTCAATACAAAAACCTTTATCTATCGTTCTAACAGCAATCTTTCCGAAAGCTACACCCTCTACCAGCTTCGTCCAAGAAGTGTGATGCTCACTACCCACTTTGCTTTATAACAGAAAAAGCAAGTGTGTCCGTCCCTATCTTGACAAGAATAGGAGAATACTGTCAACCACGAATATTAATTTTTCTCAATTAAACCACCCTACTTATTTCCTAAGATTTTATCAAGAACGGGATATATCTCCGCTTCGTTCTCATAAGGATAAACCTTAAAATAGGCGTTACCATTCAGCATAGCGGAGATATTGGCTTTGCGCTTATCATAGAAGATATGGACAGGGATATTACGAGCCTCAGCGTATGCTAATTCATAACCAACGCCATGAGAGGGGTTCGTACATTCTGCTATTAGTACATCGGATGACCTAAGCCACTCTGTATCACACTCATATATATGTACATCATCCTCTTTTGTACGTGTCTTAACGCTCAAATTCCCTAATCCGATATGCTCCGTCAACACCGTATCTGTCGCATTGATATAATCTATAATGCGCTTATACACAGCCGCATCCTCCCTACCGCCACGGATAGAACCTGCGAAATAAACCTTCTTCTCCATAAAACAATGCTTTCGTTGATAAAACATACATGAGTAATACTCGCTCACAAAGATAACACTTTATAGTGAGAAACAGATGACTTAGATAGCCAATAACCTCTTTTACTATCCTTCTAACGATACAAAAAGGCTATCCTTTTGCAAGCTATAAAAGCGCGGAGTGTTGTGTGAAAAATGTTTACATAAAATCAAGAAAAGCACCTAAAACAAAGGCGGAAAACACGTGTAAAAAGCAAGCCTACAACAGACAGAAATTCAATTAGTTACAAAGGCGATAGAGAAAAGGTGCTTAATTGGACTCCAAAAGGGCGTTAGTAAGGGGCTTAAAGGGCATCTTTTGAAAGCTAAAAGGGCGTTAATTGAAAGGCAATTTACGCCTTTTTGATTTTCGATATTAGAATTATCTTTACAATACAGAAGGAGACAGAAGGACAAAAGGAGACAGAATGACAGAATGACAAAAAATGACAGAAGAACAAAAGAAGACAGAATGACAAAATGAACAAAAGGGACAGAAGGATAAAAAGAAACAGAAGGACAAAAGAGACAGAAGGACAAAAAGACAGAAGGATAAAAAAACAGAAGGACAGAAACAGAAGGACAGAAAGAGATTTATTATGTAAACATGATTTTATTATGATTGAGAATCGATTGTAATGTAGAGATTTATTCTAATTATGCAACAACTTGTTGCACGATTGAGCTTAATAGTAATGTTAGCTATGAAATCATGAAATCTATGGTTTTAGACACTTCTTATCTTCTTTCCTTTTTTCGTATTTCAAATTTGCTGTCACTGCTATCACTTAAAAGCACAAGATAACTCACTGGTTTACAGAGAAGTTACTTGAAATGTTAAAAGTGACAGCAAATCAAAACAAAACTTATATTGTGAGAAGTGTAACAGTTTCTCATGTAAGAGAAGATTTATCACTCCATATATAGAAAGACACGAATATAAACACACGCATACGATATTTGTACAGATTACTTTTGGCAGTTTGATAAGAAAGTATTACTTTTGCAATGGTTTTCAAAATGGAAACTAAGGGGTGCTTGCCTGTTTGGGCTTGCTGAGATTATACCCATTGACCTGATACGGATAATGCCGTCGTAGGAAGATTCCCCCTTTTACTTTTTTCTTAAATCATCAACCTGGGATATGAAAGAATTATCCTATTTACTGCTGCACTGACGTGCGTGGCAGCTATTAAGGCGCAAACAGTGACGGACACACTGAGACAACAGCATCTTGACGAGGTCGTTGTGGCAGGTGTACGTGCGCCAAAGAGTGCACCATACGCTGTTTCTAATATCAAAAAAACGGAACTTGAGGCGTTTTCAAAGAGTGGACGTGAACTGCCTTTCCTCCTCTCACAGACACCGGGCGTATTAGCTTGGGGCGAGAACGGACTCGGAACGGGTACGGCAGCAATGCGCATCCGTGGTGCTGCGGGCAGTAGAATCAACATCACCTTAGACGGTGTTGCACTCAATTCGCCTGAGGACCAGACGGTCTTTTGGGCAAACATGAACTCTTACGCATCGCTGATGAATAGTGTACAGATACAGCGTGGTATCGGTACTTCAACCAATGGCGACGGTGCTTTCGGTGGTTCGGTGTCGTTGGCAACGAGCGCACCAAGTAGAAAACCAAGCGTAGAGGTGAGTGGTTCGTACGGCTCATACAATACGTATAACGCTGGTGTGAAGTTCTCCACGGGTCTGCTCTTCAATCATCTTGTCTTCGATGGAGCTTATCACGAAACCGCAACAGACGGATATATCAATGGTACGAGTGGCCGTTCGGGTTCTTACTATGGTGGTCTGACATGGTTGGGCGATAACTTCCGCATCAGCTATAAGAACATCGGCAACTTCGAGAAGACTGGTCAGGCATGGAATGGAGTCGTTACGGGTAGTAATGACTTGAGTTTGATGGATGGTACCTACGGTGCTAAGACAGGTATCATGACCTATAAAGACATGTACGAAAGAGGGTTAGGCAAATTCAACCAACTCTATGAATACCTGCAGACCGATGCTAACGGAGCCTTCGTAAAGGATGCAAACGGCAACTACGAGACAGCCCGTTACACGATGCGTGACGGCTCATTCTGGAACAAGACAACAGATAATTTCTATCAGAATCATAACCTCTTATCGTTTGCTTTCCACCCTTCCAACCATTGGAGTCATAACGTAACCCTGCATTACACCTACGGTTACGGCTATTACAGCGAATTTAAGCATAACACAAAGTTTGCGAAGTTCGGTTTGGCATTCACCGATAGCAATGGTAAGTTTATCAAGAAGTCTGACTTCGTACGCCTGAAAGGTTTGTCACAGCACACCTACGGCATCGTTTACACCAGCAATTACAAGGACGAGAGTTGGGATGTGACAGGCGGACTAAACCTGCAGCAGTTCCGTGGCAGTCACTTCGGCTACCTTACTTATTTAAAGAATGAGGAGGCAGATGCGAAATATCGTGCTGGTGGCAATGATTATAAGTATTATGACTCTAAGGCACATAAGTATGATTACAGCGGATTCTTCAAGGCAAAATACAACTTTGCAGACTATTGGAACGTGTTTATGGACCTGCAGATCCGTCATGTAGAATATATGACTGATGGTCAGAACGACCGTTTCTATAAGGTGGGAAGCGGCTATCAGAACCAGCTCTTAGACATCAATGAGCGTTATGACTTCGTTAATCCGAAAGCAGGAATCAGCTATTATCGTGGTGGTCACAAGGCTTACGCATCTATTGCGCATGCCAGTCGTGAGCCAGAACGTAATAACTTCACCAATAACGGTAGTTATCCTGCACCATCGCCAGAGCGTATGGTGGATATCGAAATGGGCTATCAATACAATGGTCGCAACTGGAGAGCAGGGGTGAACCTCTATTATATGAACTATAACAACCAATTTGTACAGACTGGTGCGCAGAGTGATATCGGTGCAAATCTGACTACAAATATCAAGGACAGCTATCGTATGGGTGCTGAGTTGGAGGCTGGTTGGAGCCCACTGTCATGGTTGACCGTTGAGGGTAACGCTGCTTTGAGTCGTAATATCATCAAGGACTTTGACGAGATGGCAAGCGTAGATTGGGAGTCTTCATTCCGTAAGATTCATTACAACCACTCTACTTTGGCATTCTCACCATCAGCCATCCTCAATGGTATGCTCAATCTCCATTATAAAGGCTTTGAGGCAGTATGGCATACAAACTTCGTCAGTCGTCAGTATCTCGACAATACCGAGAATATGACACGCTCACTGCCATGCTATTCACAGACGAATGTCAACCTCAGCTATACCCTTCGTCCAAGCAAGCACATTGCAGGTTTGAAGGAAGCTGTCTTCGGTGTGAACCTCAACAATATCTTCAATCTCCATTATGCAGCCAGCGGATGGGTGTATAGTTCCATCCTCGACCACGACGGTCATCCTAATGAGAACCGTTACACGCAGATTGGTTTTATCCCAATGGCAGGGTTTAATGTGATGGGAAGTGTTGCGGTGAAGTTTTAGCCTCACCCCCAGCCCCTCTCCGAATAGAGAGGGGAGTGAAATGTGATGTTTGCTAAAACTTATATGCGGCAATAGAACAAATAAAATGAATGAAATATAATCAATAAGTAGGGGAACTCGCTATCTTCCCCCTTTCCTACCGGAAAGGGAGAATGTGATATTTGCGAAGACTTATATGAGAAAATAGAACAAATAAAGTGAATGAAATACTTCATAAAGTATAGTATCAATAAATAGAGGAAACTCGCTATCTACTCCCCTCTCCATTCGGAGAGGGGCTGGGGGTGAGGCTGTTGTTATCATGACATTAGACATGCTGGGCTGCATCGTCGGCCTAATTTACATCTATCAGGAATACAAAGCGAGTATATGGCTTTGGTTGACGGGTATTATTATGCCTGTCATCTATATGTTTGTCTATTACGAGGCAGGACTGTATGCGGACTTTGGAATGCAGATATACTATACATTGGCAGCTATCTATGGCTTTTTGTATTGGAAGTTCGGAAGGAAGAAAGGGGCGGAGGAGATTCCTATCACACGCTATCCTCGACGGTTGATACTCCCCTCACTGCTTGTCTTCCTCCTTCTCTGGGCTGCACTCTATATCCTCCTCATCAAGTTCACGAACTCTACCGTACCGGTATTAGATAGCTTCGGTAATGCACTCAGCTTCATCGGACTATGGGCGTTAGCAAAGAAATACATCGAACAGTGGTGGATATGGATTGTTGTCGACATCGAATTGGCAGGACTTTATGTATATAAAGGGATTCCTTTCACTGCAGGACTCTATGCCTTCTATGCCGTTATCGCTGTGGCTGGGTATTTTAAGTGGAGGAGGAGCCTCCCCCGACCCCTCCGAAAGGAGGGGAGTGCAAATAGGGAAGACCTCCCCTAACTATTAGAAGAAAAAGATATCTATCGGGACAAAGACCTCCTCTAACCCCTCCAAAGGAGGGGGACGCCTAACGGGATAAAGGCTCCCCAAAGTTCCCTAAAACATATTGATAGGTTGAAGAAGAAGTTACAGCAATAAATAAAACGAATACAAAGTATCTCGAAAGGGAGAAAGAACAGAATAAGAATAGCAAGATAAATGATTATCAATAACAAAGAGAATAATAAGGATGGACAACACCAACACATTACCAACGAACACCTCGTTAGGCTTTCCCCTCCTTTGGAGGGGTTAGGGGAGGTCTTCGGGGGAGGCTTCTCTGCCGTCATCCTTGCTGCGGGCGACTTCCCAACCCACGTCCTACCCCTTCACATCCTACGTACTGCAGAAAATCTGATTGTATGTGATGGTGCTTTGGAGGATTTATTGGAATATGACATAGAGCCAACGGCAGTGGTGGGTGATGGCGATTCACTCTCAGAAGAGCTGAAACAACGCTATGCACACATCTATCATCCGATTTCGGAGCAGGAGTTTAACGACCTCACTAAGGCTACCCTCTTTGCTCGTTCACATCTGAAGATGGATGCATCAACCCACACTCGTCCTCGCTTCTGCTACCTCGGAGCAACGGGAAAGCGTGAAGATCACACCTTGGGCAACATCTCTCTCATGCTCTATTACTATCGCCAGTTAGCTATCGACCCAGTGATGGTAACCGACTATGGGTATTTTGTTGCAGCATCGGGTACAATGCGCTTTGATTCATTCCCTGGACAGCAAGTCAGCATCTTCAATGCAACCTGCAAAGAGCTGAGTAGCAACGGACTGAAATGGGATATCTATCCATTCAACGAGCTATGGCAGGGAACACTGAACGAAGCCTTATCGAATGAATTTACAATCCAAGCGGATGGTGATTACTTAATTTACCGTACGCATAAAATATAACAAACCTTTTCTACAAATCAAAATGCCATATCTTCATCTCTGTAGGGAGATGTCGATATGGCTTTATTTAGATTCCCATACAATTAACTTTTGTAAGCTATTTTCATACCATTCAAACGCAATACATGCTCCTTTGCCTTCTTAAAGACGCCTAATTGACTTGCAAAAGATGCCCTTTTGAACGCTAACTAACGCCCTTTTGGAATGCAATTAAGCATCGTTTACTTTACTACTTTATAACTTATTGATTTGCTGTTGGTTACAAACCTACTTTTTGGTATGTGTTTTTGCCGTTATTTACAGATGTCTTATTTGTAATTTTGTAATAGTTTTTTAAACTCTTTTCTGCAGATTTTCGAAGTGTTTTTCAATGTCAGAGGATGATAATAAGACAAATAATTGACTGTCTTAACTATGTTTTTGGTTAATGAGTAACTTCGGTTCTTCCGTTAAAACAACACGAAAAGCGCACATACATTAAACTCAAATCGGTCATTAGACCACAATATGTTTAGCCTCTAATGACCGATTTGTATTTAACGAAAGAACCTATTTTCTCACCCAACTTATGGTAAGAAACAAGGTTTTTATTTCACTACAACCTTAACTGACTTACCACCCTGACGCTTCACATAAACACCAGCAACAGGCTTCTCAACCTTCACACCGCTCAATGTGTAGTAAACTGCAGGTGTATTATTTGCTGTCTCTACACTGCTAATCGCTGTTGGATCAACCTTAGTAAATGACACTGTCATCGCAGCAACATCAACGGTAACGTCGTATGTAGCCTCCTCTGTGATCTCCCACTTATTATCAGCACCACCGAAGACAATCTTACCCTCGTCTGACAAGTCGCGCAAATAGAACATCCGATCGAAGCCAGCATAAACATTCGTACCGAACTTCAACTCACCAGCCTTCAACTCTGTTCGTGCTGAGAACTTAGCAGGATTAGTTGCATCTGCCTTCATAATCGTACCTTCTCCGATACTCCAACCGCCCTTTGTAGCACTACCAATCATCCATAAAGCAGTGTGCTTCAAATCTGTTGTCTGATAAGCAGCCTTGGTAACAACCACTTTTTTCGTAGCCAAGTTACAAACAATATCATAGTTGGCAGACTCAGAAACAAAGAACTTACCATCGGTAGGCTCATCTTCGCTGCTAACCAATGGAGCCTCAACACCCGACTGTAAGGTAACAGAACTTGCTCCAGCACGATACTCCAAGTTACCCCAACCAAGCTCAGTCAAGAACTTAAACTCCTTGTTTGCATCCAAATGAACGGTTGCCTTGAAGACATCAGCGTTCTCATCAGACTTCTGCATAACGGTAGATTGACCAAGATTCCAACCACCCCATGTAGCATTACCGACGATTACTAAGCGATCAGCAGCTTTTGCAGACAATGCGCCAACAACGAATAAAGCGCAAAAATAAAATAGATTTTTGTAAATGTTTTTAATCCCATAAACTTATATATTAAAAAGGTTATTAAAATCTGATTTATTTCGTAATACAACTCGAAGTCCCTTTTTTTCTTATCAACAAAGATTTAGGTTTCTTATCTTTCCTTTTCAACTACAATATTACGAAGAAAAAAAGCGAAACTAAAAGCGAATACAAACTTCCTACGGATATAATATAAATCAATATAAGTCTTTCAATAACCTTTTTAAACATCAAAAAGAAATCATAATAAGCTATATATCAGACATATAACAACAAATAAAAAAACCCACAGAAAAAGCACTACTTTATAGAAAAAAATATAAAGTAAGAAATAACATTATAAAAACAATAAAGACCTAAAAAGGGACGAAAAATAAAAGGAAAAAAATCGATCGATTTAATAGTGGTTCACACAGAAATAACAGGCAACCTGATTCCTAATTTGTAGAAACGTACATAATTAGAAACCTTTTCAAACGCTGGTTCTTCCGTTCTTGTAAAGGTAAATCGTTCTTCTTGATCTTGGTCGGGATAGATAATGAGACACTTAATAGGCAGTGCAGTCTCTTCATTCAAGCCTAACTTTTTTTATAGACTTTACTTAGTCGGGCATAACCACTCACTTCCCTTTGCATCGTCCATAGTTATACCACCACCCTGCTTATAACGTGGTTTATATTTCGCATCAATAACGTAGGGTTCAGTCCACTCTGTCGGTTTCAGGAGATAATCAAGTTCTTGATAATGAGCTTTCACATGATATTGAATCTCTCTCTTTCCTGTAAAAATCTTCTTAAGCTTACCAAAGACATATAACTCAAAGAGCTTACTCATATCAATCCAGAACGGAGGCGTGACTATCTCTTTCTTACCAGCAAGGGTAATGTCATAACTGAAACGCCTTAGCAGTAGTTGCGCATACTCAACAGCTGTGAAGTATTCTTTGAAAACAGGATTCCCCTTAAACGTCTTCATTGCCTTAACACTTATCTCATCGCCCACCCGCTCAAAAGAAGGCTGAACGTATCTTATCTTCTTTTCCAAAGCCTTTGTGTCAAGTGCATGCTTATAAACCTCCAACTGTTTCTTACAAAAAGCAAGTGCCTTCTTTAGTATTCTGTTCTCTGGTGAGTCAATGTCATACACCTGGTAACGGCAGACATTGTCTGTAATACGTCCCTTCGCAAGGTTTCGTTGAATCGTTCTACTGACAAGGATATGTCCTTTAACCTTATTGTTTAGGTTTTCTTCAACCCTATAGTAACTCTTCTTCAACCCCTTTCTTACGATACGCTGAAGAATATTCAGATACTCTGTAATCAAGAAGATACTCAACAAGTCTTGCTGCTGACTGATACGGATAGAAGGTTTATCAAAACGAATGGTTAGTAAGTCTTTCAGATGCTCCATGTTATCGGGTTCTGCCAATGCCTCGTTTAACATACGAACATAGTCTATCTCAAAGCCGTCATTCATCTTAGGACTGACTTGTACTGCTAACTCCTCTTCCTTAATCCAGTCTACCCCAACGAAATAAGAGCCAGTGGCACAGATGCTATCCGCTTTACGAGATAGCTTAAGACAGAGTTCCTTCTCCTCACGCCCTCTTTTAACCCCACACACAACTTCCGAGCCATCATCCATATAAGGGATGATAGCCTCACACTCAGTCTGCTGGAGATAAGTATTCTCCAACAACTGTTCTTGAAGTTGCACTACACTCATTACTCGGTTGCCTGCTTATAGAGTTCGTCGATAACATCCTGTGCCTCTGCTGTCAGCACACCATCACGAACATACTCCTCTAAAAGTGGGATAATCTCATAGAGAAGACGATTGCTCGCGTTATCTTCCTCATCTTGCATTAAGAAGTAACTATGACCAATCCAAACATCTTCTGGCTTATATTCATCAGACAGGGTATCTGCTGGTTCGAGCTTCATCCTCTGGTCCCAACCACTCTCTTTATAATCATCAAAGTTCTTAACAAACAGACGACTAACCTTCTCAAACAGATCCTCATCGAACCCTTCTACATCTAAGCCAAATGGCTTCTCTGCAATAAAGGCAAATCGTCGTCTGATAGCATAATCAAGCGAACCTAAAGAGCGGTCGGCAGTATTCATGGTTGCAATCAGATAGACATTGTTTGGGATATGAAAAGCTTTCTTAGAGTAAGGTAGCACCACACTCTCAGCATTAATACGTCCCTTACGCTTGTCTGCTTCGAGCAGTGTTATCAGTTCACCAAACACCTTCGACACATTTCCACGGTTCAACTCATCAATAACCATCACATAGGCTTTGTCGTTCTCCTCCATCTTAGAGGAAGTATCGTACTTCTCAAGAATTGACTTTACATTGTCGAGTGTGATAGAATTAAGACGATAGACCGTTCCTAAGGTCATTGTCTTACCATCATTCATCTCCACAATGTTCTCATTGATATTCTTTACGAGCCAGTTAACACGTCTAACACGCTTATAGTTAGGGAATTTATCCTCAAACTCATAATCACCAACAACAACGCCAATCGCATCAATCGTCTGACTTGAATAACAAGACATAACGATATCACCTATCTTCATCTTATTGATATAAGCATCTAATATCTGCTTGCCTTCACCATTATAAACACTCCAATCGGTCTCATCTGAGATAACTGGACCATAACCATCCCAACCGATACGAATATAGCTATTCTTCATACAGTCGCTTCGTACTGGATTATCGCCCGTGCCTGCAAGCGAAACCTTCCAGACAACAGCATTATCGGCAATACCCACCTGCTTGTCTTTAACTACAGGGCGTTCTGCCTCTTCACACAACTTCTTGAAGATTCCGCTTTCTATCTCGTAGGTTACTTGATTGTCCTCGTTGACAACAGGGCGCAATCCCTCAATCCAATCCTCATAGTCTAAGGACTGATGGAAGGTAGTAAAGGCAATACGCTTTCCGTTTTGAGCTGATTATATCTGCTTACTATCTCCTCCCTACTCGGGTCTGCAGCCATAAACGCAGGATCACAAAGACGAACAGCAAGCTCTGGTACGTCATAAGTCTTACCAGTACCCGGTGCACCATACAATACTACATTCTTACGTCGCTCCCATGTACGGACAACATCATCATACCATGTTCCTTTTGAACTATTATTTGTCTCTGTAGTCATCTTCTTATCCAATTTCTCTTTCATGTAATCTTTCATACACCAGAATAAAGTCTGCACCGCAAGGTTGAGCGGTTTATTCTTAAATCCTTTGATTTCATTCAGCATTATCTGCTGTATTTCCTCTCCATAGCTCTTTACAAAACCATTGACAAGTTCCATAAAGTGCTCATATTTCTTTCCTGCCTTTCGAGAAGTATAACCGAAGTAGTCACAAATATTCTGATAGATTTCATCCTTATAGAAGGTGTAAGTCTTTGGATAAACACAGGTGAGCAAACCAGAAGCTGTACGCTCATCATTTGCAGTATTCTTCCATTTACTTGGACACAAAGCCTTTATCTCTGCCTTAAACGCTGCTAATCGTTCGTTTAATGGAACAGACTCGTCAGTCAAATATTGACAACAAACTCTTGTCTTGTCGGCTTCATTCTCAACCAAATACTTAATAACAGAATCAGTGCGAGGATTGTCTATAATATTTTTTCCTCTAAGACCATCGAAGACTGTAAGCACATCTTTCCCTTCCGACCTATCAAGTAAGTCCCATTTATATTCTTCATAATAACCATTAAAAGGTTTTCCATTTCTGAAGACATCTATAAGCGCTTTCATCAAATAGATTCTAAGAGCTTCTACAAGCTCATCACGCAGCTGCCATTGGAACCCTTGCTTTGTGTCCCAACCTTTTTGCATCGTAATGCACCAGTAAGTATCTTTATCGTCTGCGTCTTTTACGCTAAATCTATTCAAGCGTTTTTGTACCCACTTAGAGAAGTTATACACCTTACTGTTATAATGCTCAGCAGGTTTCCCATATACTTGGGAAACCTTTGGCCTAAGTTGCCTTATGCTCTTTTTGACGTAGGAAACACAGCAAAGCCTCATGATATGGCATTGACTTCTCATCATTTAATATATCAAGCCATTCCTCCGTAGTGACACCTATATCACCACAGCTATATTCTCCGTTTGTATTTATCGTCTTATATAATGTCTTTACAGCCATAAACTTAGCAGTCTTCAGTTATAATTCGTTATTAATATCCTCACGACTTACTTTTATTTTCATTTGCTGTCATTTTAACATTTGCATAGAGTTCATTGTAAATCAATAAGTTAAACACCCACAACCAATGACAGCAGTGACAGGAAAGTTTGTTTTTAAAGTGCCGAACTACAAATATAGCGACTTTGTTTGACATATCGTTATTTTTATGTTTACAAATTTTATATTATATATTTTTCCGCAAGTTCAACATAGAACTGCGACCCCACGTGTAGGTGTAGCTTCATCAACTATACTAAAAACCATCGAAAGGTTTGAGGGGCGAGCAGCTACCATTGAGCACAAAACCATTTCTATACTCAAAAGCGAGTACAGAAATGGTCATTCTTAAAGACTTGTTTCAAACAGTATGATTATCAAAATGGAACTTACATTTTTACATACCGTCCTTATATTGTTCTTATCTCCTTCGAAGAGAATCTACAGAGATCGAGCCCAGATATTAGTCTGTCACTCTGTATAATAGAAACTAACGAATCATTTTCAAATGTTAATGCCGTTGTTATAATGAATCTTTCACATTCGACACGAGCAGGTTCCTTATAATACAAAACGTCTATTCTCTTATGGTTTCTTGTAAAAACATCAGACCTAAATGGAAAACCACATTGTTTTTTTACATCTGATTTATTGAGTCCTAAACGAATGTCTGACACCGGAAATTTAGACAATGATAGGTGCAATAGAACAAGAGTAAAGCCCTAAGATAGAAACGCAAAATGATAATATTATTTTATTTAGTTTCATTTTTATCACCTTTTTATGTTTAAGCATTGTTCGACACTTGTTATTTTTCAGAAGAAATAACAAACTCATTCTCGTCATTAGAGCATTCCCAAACAGAACGTTGTACGCAGTACAAGGGATGAAAAGTAAAAAGATTTTTTTCATGTCAATAAAGGTTTAATAATTATTCGCCGTAAAGGTACATTTATTTTTTTGTATCTTTATTAAAAGCGATAAATAATTTTACTCAGTTTCCATTATCTTTTTCTTTAATACCCGATTAGCGATTATAACAAACATCTTTTCTTTCCTGCTCACAGGGATATCGCGCATTCTACCCCTCCCCTTGGGGGAGGGGCAAGGAGGGGCTGCTTGTTGTGTGTTGTGTTAAGTGTTTTTTTATTTACCATCCACCACTTCACCGCAGCATTCATAATCTCCTTCATGCCGTCTAAAATCTCATCGATATTACTTTGTTTTAATTCGCCGTTGCCTTCTCCACCTGCATGCTTGAGAATAAAGGTTTTATCATGGGGAGAATAACCGCAAAGAGAACGGCTTTTAATCACATTTAAATCGTCCTCAAAGCGGTCAGGCGTGGTGTGTATGACTTGAACATTTAGGGCGAGGCCATGTAGAACATTCAATTAACTCAAATTCTTTTTCCGTCCACCTCGTGAACAGAATAATGGAAATCATAGGTATTCATTGTGCAATTACTCATTTTGTTGGGTCTTCTGAAACTTGGAATCATAAGGCTGTCCGCCTAAATTTTGAACTCTGACGGAATGTCACACAGAGAAAAGGAGTGTACAGAGGCTTATTGCATACAAGGCAATGGAAGTCACAGAGGCACCGTCGGTGCGTGGAGAAACGGAGGTTATTTGCCAGTTTTTATTAGAGATTTTATGCCCAAAGCATTGACCCCAAAACTTATCAGGAATCTGTACGCTTCATCTCCGTCGCTCATTGTGCCACTGGCATCGCCTACAGGCGTTTTTGCCTTTCTAGAAGTGGTGTAGTACTGAAATGCGTTTTGTAAAGTCTATTTACCGTAGCTTTCAATCATTACACCCAGCTTTTTAAACCCAAATCAATTGTAAGACCACTAATCACACAATTGATGTTGCTTACAGTTCATCTTTTGTTGGCTTGTCGGCATCTTGTCTATGATATTGTTGGAGCGTAGTGCACCACATTTTCAATAACAACATCGGCAATGTGTCCAGCAATACACAAAATCAAAACAACTCTACCCACTGTTTTTGGGTAAAAAAGACATAATATCTAGTACGAAAACTTCACCCCAAGAAACAAACTGCGGGGTTGAGTAGGTCCGTAAACATAGTCGGAGGCACGCGAAGCCCCTTTATCCAAATCCTTTTGGTAAGCATCGAGCATGTTTTGCACCCCCGCACTAGCCTCCAATTTCACCTGCTTAGTTATGTAGAAATTATAGGCAAGCTTCAGGTTAAGCGTGAGAAACGCGGGAGTGTGCTCAATGATAGCAAAGTCGTTGGTGCGCTCGCTCCCCCCTTTGGGGTGGCCAACATACATTCTACCCGTGTAAACGCCCGATAACGATAGGGCAAAATCGATGGTGGGATGCACAGTGAGGGTGAAATATCCGTAGGTGTTGGGCGTTCGCAGCAGACGTTTAGTGGTTTTAAACTCGGGAGCAGCATCGTCGTCCCATTCTTCGGGCGTGCGATAACGGCTGCTTTGCCAAGTAAAACCAGCTTGCAATTGCGCCCACGACGAGAGCGAAGCCTTGCCCTCGAGGTTAATTCCATACACCGTTGCACCGTTAGAATTGAAGCGTTCTTCAACACGTGCGCCATCAATAATCACATCATCAGCCAGTTTGCGTGTAGCAAACATGTTGTTAAGGCGTGTGTAAAAGCCCTCAATAAGAACGTTGGTTTGTACTGTTCCAAAACTTTTATAGAGGTCGGCCGATGCACTAAAGCTGTGCGAACGTTCCTCTTTCAAATCCTTAGCCAACGCAATTTTCACACGGTCGCCATCAGCAATACGCGTATGAAGGTCTTCATCAAAAGCCTGTGGGGCTCTAAATCCGCCAGCGTAAGTAAGTCGGAAATTGGTGTTGGGCGTGGGATTGTAGCGCAGATTAACGCGCGGACTAAAGATAAGATGCGAGATAAGGTTGTGTTTGTCTAATCGTCCGCCCAGAAGCAAGCCCCAATGGTTGTTTTTCCATTCGTTTTGAGCAAAGAAGCTACCAATATTCACGCGCTGTTCCATCACGCTGTTGTAGCCCAGAGAGTGGTCTTTAATGCGGTCGTAGCTATATTCGGCCCCCACAACAAGACTCGAAGGCATGATCCACAGACGGTCGAAATTGTGCACATATTGCGCACCAGCTATGTAATTGATGTTATGCGTAAGGTTATAGGCTCGTTGTGCTTTGTCGTAGGCTTGCGCATCGGCCAGCGTTTGTTGTTGGTTGGCGGGCAGCGTGGCGGCATCGTCTTCGCTCATATCGAGGTTAAGTCCCAGTTTATAGGCTTCGTTCAAGGCCTTAAGTCCATCGGCAGCGGTGGCCAGTTCGCCCAGTCCGCCGTAATAACTCTTACGGTCAACGTTTTGAAACGAGGCATAAGCACTGAAATGTCCCTTACCATTAAGGCTAAAGAGGTCGTAGCCCAAACTTCCGCCGTTGATGGTATGTTCGATTTGTTCGGCAATATTGGCCTCGTGAGCAGGCAAGTAAAGTTTGTTTCCGCCACGTCTATACTCCTTCAAGCCGTGGTATTTAAGGGTTATTTTGGAGTAATCGGTGAGTCGGAAGAAAGAGCTAAGCCCCACAGTTTTATTATCTAGCGTGGGAAGGTCGGTGTAACCATCGCCATCGCGGTCGTAAGCAGCGCGGTGTCGGCTTTGTCCATAGAGATAAAAACCAGCTCTATTATTGGTTGTAACAACCGATAGGTTGCCCGTGGTGTTGTTGTCGAAAGCAGTAGAGCCATTTGTTGCGCCTGTGATGGTGTGCGCCACATCGGCCGAATTTTCGCTAGGTTCTTTGGTAATGATGTTGATGGTGCCACCAATGGCCGAAGCACCGAAGAGCGCCGAGCCACCACCGCGAACAATTTCAACACGTTGCACCATGTTAGAGGGTATCTGTTCGAGTCCATAAACACCTTGAAGGGCCGTGAAAACGGGTCGCGAGTCGATTAATATTTGCGAATAATGACCATCAAGCCCATTGATGCGTACCTGCGAGAATCCGCAATTGGTGCAATTATCTTCGGTTCGCACGCCTGGTTGGAAGTTTAAACCCTGCACCAAGGTTGTAGAATGGGTAGACTCGAGCAACTTCGTGTCCAGAACATTCACAACCACAGGCGACTCACGTCTAAGTGTTTGACTACGATTGGCCGACACAACAACCTCGTCGAGCGCAATTTCGTCGGGTTTGAGCATCACATTCAGCTCATGGGTATTATTTTTTTGCGTTGTCACCTCGTGTTTGTAAGCCCTATAACCAGCCGAGCGCACTTCCACAATCACCTTTCCCACAGGCAGATTTCGCAGCATAAAATGGCCATCGGCATCGGTGGTGGTAGTGATAACTGTACCCAAAACCAGCACGCTCGCGTGCGAAAGAGGATGTTGTGTTTTACTATCCACTACGCGTCCCTTAATGTTGGCTTCGGTATTAACTTTCACTTCGTTCTCGTACCTTGCGTAAGTGGGCAGCGAAAGAACGAACGTAGCGGCGAAAACAAACGCCGATTTACATAAAATCTGTTTTACGGTTCTTTTCTTTATCATTTTAAATTGTTTTAAATTCAGGCATGTTCTGTAAATCTTTGATATAGTCACAGCACGCCCCATAGGGCTTTTTGTGACCTTATCAATGATTCTAGAGCTCGCCTTTGATTTGTTAATGCAAAGGTAGGATGTTGTAAGGAATAGTGCAATACCTAGAAGTAGGGAAAAAGCCTCACCCCTCTGCCCCTCTCCAAAGGGGAGAGGGGGTGGTATGCTTGATGTCTTTCGTAGTTGTTACGCCAGTTCGGGATAAGGATTTGCTTAGAAAAGTGGTTCTTCCGAAATATGGAGTGATAGACTAAAACTCTTATATAATAGGCACACGGAGTCACTGAGGGAACGGAGGTAAACACAATGTCACGGAGGTGCCGACGGCACAAAGAGCGACGGAGGTGTAGCGTACAGATTCTTGATAACTATTTGGGGATAAACGCTTTGTATATAAATTGCTAATAGAATTGGCAAACAAGCTCCGTCGCTCTATGCACCGACGGTGCCTCCGTGACTTCCATTGCTTTTTTTAATAATCCTCTGTCCTCTCCTTTTCTCCGTGTGACCTTTCGTCAGAGAACTAAGTTTGGACAAATCTTTATCACTCCAAATTCCGGAAGAACCTTTTTTATTACGTTTAATGCCAAACAGTCCTACCCAAAATGAACAATTTTAAATGGGTATCCTTAACCATCTCCAAAACCACTCCAGACAACGAATGTAATTATTTTTCACATCCTTGTTTTAAAAATATGCTCTTTTGGCTTCGAAAAGACGCCCAATTGGCTTGCAAGAGATGCCCTTTTGAACGCTTACTAACGCCCTTTTCATGCCTAAGTAAGTACCTATTAGAAAGCAACCTTGTAAATTGTTGATTCTATGTAAGTTACAAAAGACATTACAACCAGTACATTTTGGAGCTTTTAAGAGAGTTTTCCACGTTTGTTTTGTAATGATTTTTCAGAGTGAGGGGAAGGTTATTTTCAGGTGAGGGAGTAAGGTTTAAGTCAATTAAAAAAGCCTGCCACGACCATGCGACAGACTCTCAAACTAATACCTTATGCTTTTAACTTAAAAGAGTTTTCAATACTTGCGATTTCAGCATGGAATCCCTTGTCAACTTTCAGTCGGTCTTCAATCTTTGAACAACTGTGGATTACGGTGCTGTGGTCACGATTACCCACCAACTTTCCGATACGACTTGCAGGCATTTTCGTATATTTCTGTGCCATATACATGCTCACTTGGCGTGCCATCACAATGTCTTTCTTGCGAGAACGAGAGTTGACTGCCGACATCGTAACATTATAATGTGAGCATACCTTGTCCATGATATCGTCAATTGTCAGCGGTTCGTCGTCAATTTTTACTGCACGTTTGATAACACGCTCAGCCAAACGCATATCAATATTACTATTGTAAACGACGCTGTAAGCGAGCAATGAGTTGATAACACCTTGAAGGTCACGTACGCTGCCATTAGCTGTTTCGGCGATGAAGCGCACTACATCCTCTGGAATGTTAAGACCGTCACGCTTAATCTTGCTATGGAGAATATCCACACAAAGCTGTACGTTTGGCTTTTCCAACTCTGCGATCAGTCCGCAAGAGAAACGAGTCAGCAGGCGGTCGTTCATACCCTTGAGATCTACTGGTGGGCGGTCGCTCGCTAAGATGATACGTTTTCCGTTACGGAAAAGGTGGTTGAAAATATGGAAGAAGGTGTCCTGCGTCTTTGTTGCAGTAACCCATTCCTGGATATCATCGACAATCAGGATGTCAATTGTCTGATAGAAGTTGATAAAATCGTTGGTAGTATTCTGTCTTACAGAATCGGTGTACTGTACTTGGAACAGACGTGCAGACACGTATAACACACGCTTTTGTGGATAAAGCTGCTTTGCTTTTAATCCAATAGCATTCACAAGGTGAGTCTTTCCACAGCCCGATGGTCCATAGATGAACATTGGGTTAAACTGTGTTGTGTTAGGGTGTTCTGCGATAGAAAGACCGATAGAACGAGGGAGTTTGTTGCTGTCGCCTTCAACATAGTTGCTGAATGACTTATGAGGGTCAAGCTGTGAATCGAGGTCCTGTGGCACTGTATCCAGTATGGTTGGGCTCTGATTAGCGCGAGCAGTAGGACGCTGTGACGAGATATCTTCTACGGTGTCCTGCTCTAAGTCTTGTGACAAGTGATTCTCCTGATCAACCATTACACGATACGTCAGTTGTACGCCTTGTCCGAAGACACGCGTCAACACCTTACGCAGTAAGTCTACGTAATGACCTTCCAAATACTCATATACGAATTGGCTTGGGACCTGAACTAACAATGTCTTTGATGCTGGCTTGTACGACTGTAAAACAATCGGACGAAACCAGGTGTCAAATTGTTGCTCGGTCACATTCTCCTTAATGAGCTGGAGGCAACTATCCCAAAGATTTTTAGGACTGACGTTCATAATTGGTTATCTATAAATATCTATGTCTTTCTCGAAATAGTGGCTTGCCGACTATCTCTGATTAATTTCGATAGTGCAAAGATAGCAATTTATTTATAAAGAGAACTATTTGTAAGATAATGTCCTAAAGACGTGAAAGTTTGTAAATCGTTATATCTGTGGAGGTTGCGTTATCTTTCTTACGAACCTCTCATTTTGCGTAGTTGTGTAATTGTAAGTATTTGAAAAACAATAAGTTTCACCCACCTTACACCCTTTATGACGCTGAGAGTGAAACAAATGCAGGGAAAGCGCAAAGAAGCTGATATTCAAACGGCTTCAAAACACTTTCCCTACGTGTGAAACATTGACAATATTATTTAGACTATATTTAAATTACTTGTCTTTTCTACCAAAGAGAGAGAAATGAACATAACGCTTTGGATGTGCTTTAAGATTTGTCAAAAGACTATCTGCTGAGCGCATCGTGCTATTAAGATTATTGTACAAAGAGGCGTCGTTAAGCATCAAGCCCATTGTACCCTCGTTGCTATTCAGCTTAGCAGTGAGCGAGTTCATATTGTCTAAAGTTGCGTTCACCTTAGCCATCGTAGCCTCAACATCAAGTCCGTTCACCTTATTATTAAGGTTAGACATCATCGTATTTGCGCCACGGATAGCCCCACGAGCCTCTGTAACGCCTCTGTTTGCGTTTACCATCATGCCGTTGGCATTGTCCATCACCCTACCAGCCTTTGCAGCCACAACAGGCAAAGAACCATTAACCTGTGCGAGCAAGGTGTTAAGCTCACGGGTAGAAGTAGTAAGATTGGCTGTAATCTTGTCTACATTGTGAACCGAACTCTGAAGAGCTGGGTCGGCAAGGAGTGTATTCACGCTTCCAAGGATGCTATCCAACTTTGGCAACATCTTCTGGATAGAAGGTACCATACTCTTCAAGTCGCCTAATGTACCATCATTAATAACACCGTCAATCCAACCGTTAGGTTCCAAGAACTTCGTGCTTTTGCCAAACTGTAGTACGACCTTCACGTTACCCATGATGTCACTAATAATCTCAGCGGTAGTACCCTCTGGGATTCTCAATGTCTTTTCAACATCGATATCGACTGTGATAGACTCGCCTAACTTGTCATAGTCGTAATCAATATTCCTAACGATACCCACCTTGAAACCGCGAGCATAGACAGGAGTTGATGTAGACAAGCCTGTGATATCGTTGAACTTAATCTTGTAATGTGCGTCATTCGAGAAGAGGGAAATACCTCTTAGGAACTGTATTCCAAAGAATAACACAACGATTGCAAGTATAGCAACGATGGCAATCCTTACCTGTGGTGTGAAAAATTTCTTCATATCCGTTTTGTTTACTTATTCTTTTTATTCTTGAGAAACTCTGCTATTGCTTGGTTGACATCCATACGTGCACCGTTTTTGTAGGCAATAATAAAAGATTGTGGGAAGTCTTTCAAGAGCTTTCCACGCAATCGTGAGATGTCGTTATAATTCGTACTGGAGCCTATACAATACTTATAAAAGTTGCCTTCTTGAACACAATCAATGTCTGTATGTCCACGGAAGAGTTCACTACCCGACCGCAACTGACGGTTAGAAGCCAACACTTGCACCTTAAAGACAGGTACGCTCTTTGCCGTTTCAGCCTCTGAATCATTACAAGGGAGCAACTCTCGAATCGCATCTGAGATTCTCTTCTTTGCCTCTTGTACCTTATTCATAGGGCGAGCTGGGGGTGCTGGGGTGGAAGAACGTGGCTGCTCTACGGGTACTGTAGAACGAGAACGCTGCACTGGAGCCACAGAACGGGAACGCTCTATTGGCGTAACAGGATGCGGTTTAGTTGTTGGGGCAGTTGGGACAACGCGATCTATCACGATTCGTTTGTTCTCAACAGGGCGGTAAGGCACCACGATACGTGTGTCATAGGCATTCTTGTATTGTACAAAAGCATTGTAAATACCCTTTGCCATGGCATCTATACCCGCTGGAGAGTTCAGATATTCCTCCTCATCAGCTGCCGTAATGAAGCCTAACTCTATCAAACAACTTGGCATATAACTCTCTCGTAACACGAGGAAACCAGCCTGATGGACACCCTTGTCGATACGTCCTGCAGACGAACAAACAGAGTTCTGTATCATTCGGGCTAACTCAACACTCCGCTCCATGTTCGCATTCTGCATGAATTCAAACATGATATAACTCTCTGAGGAGTTTGGGTCAAAACCCTGATAGGTCTGCTGATAGCCTTTCTCCATAGAGATTACGCCATTCTCTCGCATAGCCACATCGAGGTTAGCCTTCGCACGATGCATACCTAAGGTGTACACCTGGAATCCTTTTACATAACGCCCTGATGCCACAGAGTTCGTATGTACAGATATAAAAAGGTCTGCCTTAGCTTTATTGGCGATGTCTGCACGTTGATGCAAAGGGATAAACACGTCGGTCTTACGGGTATAAATCACATTGACATCTGGCAGATTCCTCTCAACATAACGACCAAAGCCAAAGCTATATTCAAGTTGATGTCCTTCTCCTTTGATATTGCACCTATCGCACCAGCGTCATGACCACCATGACCAGGGTCAATAACAAGTGTGAACCGTCCGTCTGCAGCCCATGACAGGCTTACCGACAAGACCAAGAAAACAAGGAGAAGCGATATTTTCTTAAACATACTTAACTATTTAAAGGGCAAAGATACGGCTTTTCGTTGGGAAACCAAGGCTCTAAACCTCGGTTTTATCATTTATTAAGTGTAATTCCACGCCTGCCCCATCACTGTCAGCACCCATTGGAGGATTAAGTTTCACGAGTATTAAGTCGATACTACTTAGCATTGGGAAAGCCGCACACAATGCCTCGACAATGGACCCAGCGACAGATTCTAACAGGCGAGCGGGTTGTTTCATGACTTCTCTTATGACGTTAAAAGCCTCTGCATAGTTCAGCGTATCAGCAACATCATCGCTCTTCATTGCCGTTGCAAACGGATAGCCTAACCGTAGGTCGAGAACATACTCATTACCAACCACTCGCTCCTGCTCCCCTACTCCGATACAAGCATGGAAGTGAAGACCTTGCAGAAGTATATAACTTGTCATTAATTTCATCATTCTTTAAGAGAAGTGAGGGCAAGACGAGCTGCCTGCCCTCTGTTTTAATCCAAGTCAGTCATTAGTCTACAATAGGTATTTCTAATGACCGAATTAGGACTTAATTGAACTTTACTGATAACTGCTTAGCCACAACGTGAGGCACCACAGTTGGTACAAATCAGACAACCTTCTTGATAAACAAGGGTCTCTTGGCCACAGACTGGACATTTCAAGCCTGACGCACTCGTACCATCAACAACATACTTCTTCAATGCACGCTCAACACCATTCTTCCATGTATTGATGCTTTCGTTCTTCAACTGCAGCGAACCAACGAGCTTGATGACGTGGTCGATTGGCATACGATAACGCAATACGCCTGAAATCAGCTTCGCATAGTTCCAATACTCTGGGTTAAACTTCTCTGACAAGCCCTCAACGGTAGTCTTATAACCACGCTTATTCTCAAACTGGAAGTCGTAACGATGACTGCCGTCTTCGGCTGTTTGCTTGATAATCTTACCCTTAGTAACGCTCTTTGGAAGGGCAATACCCTCCTCATCGTCCTGCAAACCAGTAAAGATTTCGTAAGGATAACCCTCTAACAAACCAACGAAAGCCACCCATTTCTCTTTGTTGTTTTGGAAGCGTACGACGTCACACTCCAATTCTTTTGGACGAACTTCAATCACATTTGGATGATTACAGATATGCTCATGATGCTCCTCAGCTGAGTTAAGGTCTTTTGCCTTCTCCTCATCGACAGGCTTTCGTCCTTTGTCTTATCCTTCTTCGATACCGAAATCATCACACCCGAGCGACTTCCGTCACGATAGATAGTACAGCCCTTGCAACCACTACGCCATGCCTCAACATAGAGTTTATTCACTAACTCCTCGTCAACCTGATTTGGAAGGTTCACAGTCACAGAGATAGAGTGGTCTACCCACTTCTGAATAGCACCCTGCATACGTACCTTCATCAACCAGTCGACATCGTTTGCAGTAGCTTTATAATAAGGAGAACGCTTCACAAGTTCGTCAATCTCTTCCTGACTGTACTTCTTCTGCGTATCAATTCCGTTCACCTCCATCCATGTCAGGAACTTACGGTGGTAAACAATGTACTCCTCAAAAGAGTCGCCCACCTCATCAACGAAGTCTACATGTACATCCGTATCGTTTGGATTCACCTTACGGCGACGCTTATATACAGGCATAAAGACAGGTTCAATACCCGATGTCGTCTGTGTCATGAGCGAGGTTGTACCCGTAGGAGCAATCGTCAGACAGGCAATATTTCTACGACCATACTTCTTCATATCCTCGTAGAGCTGTCCGTCAGCCTTCTTCAGACGAAGAATAAACGGATTCTTCTCTTCTCGCTTAGCATCATATATCTCAAACGCACCACGCTCCTGTGCCATTGTCACTGATGAACGATAAGCATTCAGAGCCAAAGTGCGATGAATATCAACAGAGAAGTCGGTTGCTTCCTGTGTTCCATAACGCAAGCCCATAGCTGCTATCATATCGCCCTCAGCGGTGATTCCCACACCTGTACGACGACCCTGACAGCTCTTTTTCTTGATCTTCTCCCAAAGATTATACTCTGCACTCTTCACCTCATCCACCTGAGGATCGGTCTTTATCTTCGACAGGATGAGGTCGATTTTCTCCATCTCAAGGTCGATGATGTCGTCCATCAATCGCTGTGCGAGTTGTGCATGACGCTTAAACAATTCCATATCGAAGCGTGCATGGTCTGTGAATGGGTCGATAACGTAGGAATAGAGATTCAACGAAAGGAGTCGACAACTATCGTATGGACAGAGTGGAATCTCACCACATGGGTTCGTTGAAACGGTCTGGAAACCAAGGTCTGCATAACAATCAGGAATACTCTCTCGGATAATTGTATCCCAAAACAGTACGCCCGGCTCGGCACTCTTCCATGCGTTATGTACAATCTTTTCCCATAATTCCTTAGCAGAAATCTCCTTCGTTACGCTTGGTTCGCTACTATTCGTAGGGAACTGCTGTACGTATGTCTTATCCTCAACGACTGCCTGCATGAACTCATCGGTAATCTTCACCGAAACATTAGCACCGGTCACCTTACCTTCTTCCATCTTGGCATCGATAAACGCCTCTGAATCTGGATGCTTAATACTTACAGAAAGCATCAAGGCACCACGACGACCATCCTGCGCTACCTCACGAGTACTGTTTGAATAACGTTCCATGAAAGGAACAAGACCCGTTGAAGTCAGGGCTGAGTTGTTCACTGGTGAGCCTTTCGGACGGATATGAGTCAAGTCATGTCCTACTCCACCACGACGCTTCATCAGCTGCACCTGCTCTTCGTCAATACGCATAATGGCACCATAAGAATCGGCATCACCGTCCAAACCAATTACGAAACAGTTGGAAAGAGATGCCACCTGATAGCTATTGCCAATACCCGTCATCGGACTACCAGCAGGGATAATATATCTGAAATGGTCCAAGAGGTCGAATACCTCCTGTGCCGTCAAAGGGTTCTTATATTTGTTTTTCAATACGAGCTATCTCGTTAGCAATGCGCCAATGCATCTGTTCTGGCGACTTCTCATAGATATTTCCGAAGCTATCCTTCATCGCATACTTGTTGACCCACACACGAGCAGCAAGTTCGTCTCCACCGAAATAAGCTAAAGATGCTTGAAAAAGCTTCATCGAATGAGTAAGTTTGTTTGGTTTTCCATTATTGTCGTTTTTAGAAAATATTTCGTCTGCGAAGTTACGAATTGTTTTCCAAAAATAGAAAAACATTTACTTAACTTTGTAGCATCAAAAATTATCTAAAAATGAAAACTATCAATACAAGAAAGACGATAAGAAAATACACCAACAAGGATGTATCGGAGGATTTACTAAAAACTCTATTAGAGAAGGCTGAGCGTACGCCAACAATGGGAAACCTGCAGCTTTACTCGGTTGTCATCACTCGCAACGAGGAAAAGAAGGCGCAATTGGCACCTGCTCATTTCAACCAACCGATGGTCATGGGGGCACCTGTGGTCCTCACCTTCTGCGCTGACTTCCGTCGTACTACGCTCTGGGCGGAGAGCCGTAAGGCTACTCCGGGTTACGACAACTTCCTTTCTTTCCTCAATGCTGCCACCGATGCGCTGCTCTATTGTCAGACTTTCTGCAATCTTGCTGAGGAAGAAGGCTTAGGTACTTGTTTCTTAGGTACGACCGTTTACAACCCCAAAGCTATCATTGAAGTCCTACAACTGCCTCGCTTAGTGATGCCTGTTGCCACTATCACACTCGGTTGGCCTGCTGAAGATCCTGCCCTCACCGACCGTCTTCCTATCGACAGTATCATCCACCACGAGACTTACGAAGACTATACCCCCGACCGTATCGATGCTTTCTATACGCCAAAGGAACAGTTAGAGGAAAACAAACACTTTGTTGAAATCAACAACAAAGAAACCCTCGCACAGGTCTTCACCGACCTCAGATATACAAAAGAGGCGAATGAAGCAATATCAAAAGCGTTGTTAGAAACGATGAAGGGGCAGTGGTAGCCTCACCCCCGACCCCTCTCCGAATGGAGAGGGGAGTGATATGCGTGATATCCCTTGTGGTTCGCAAATGTTTCTACTCATCATTACTTGATTACTCAAGCGAACTATTTCCAGCACTCCCCCTCTCTGCAGGAGAGGGGGCAGGGGGGTGAGGCTTTTTTTCCATCTTCTGCAATCCTATTAACGCCCCACACATAACGTGCAAAGCCTCCGCACACGACGTGCGTAGCATTAGCACCATCATTAAAAATGGTAGAAAAGGAAAAATCCTACAAACAATTCGTTCGAGAATGATTGTAAAACAATCCCGATGTGCCTCACCCACCAACCTCCTCTCTTGGAGAGAGGGGGAATGCTGGAAACAATTTGCTTATAAATAATAGAAAAACTTTACCTAAGAAATAGGGGTATCACGCATACTACTCCCCTCTCCATTCGGAGAGGGGTTGGGGGTGAGGCTTTCTTTTTTCCTCTATTCCCTTCCCCTCTCAATATTTTTTTATATATTTGCACCATATTATAATCTATCTATTACACAACCTAAACATTTTAAATTATGGAACACATCCCACAAGTTTTTTGGCTCATTCCCATTGCATCAGTATGCGCCTTGGCTATGGCATGGTATTTTTTTAAGTCTATGATGCAAGCGGAGGAAGGTACACCCCGCATGGTTGAGATTGCTGAATACGTGCGCCGTGGTGCCATGGCGTATCTGAAACAGCAATACAAAGTCGTTTTGATCGTTTTTGTTGTCCTTGCGATCGTCTTTGCCATCATGGCTTATGGCTTCAATGCGCAGAATGAATGGGTACCCTTTGCCTTCCTGACTGGAGGCTTCTTCTCTGGTCTTGCTGGTTTCTTCGGTATGAAAACGGCTACCTATGCCAGTGCGAGAACAGCCAATGCAGCACGCAACGGACTCAACGACGGACTCAAGATTGCCTTCCGTTCGGGCGCAGTCATGGGTTTAGTTGTTGTAGGATTAGGCTTGTTAGACATAGCCATTTGGTTCATTGTCCTCACTTGGTTCTATTCTGATAAGATGACAACGAGCGAAATGCTTATCACCATCACAACAACGATGTTGACCTTCGGTATGGGTGCATCTACACAGGCTTTGTTTGCTCGTGTGGGTGGCGGCATCTATACAAAGGCTGCTGACGTGGGTGCCGACCTCGTGGGTAAGGTGGAAGCTAACATCCCTGAAGACGACCCACGCAACCCTGCAACGATTGCCGACAACGTGGGTGACAACGTGGGTGACGTGGCTGGTATGGGTGCCGACCTCTACGAGAGCTACTGTGGTTCGATTCTTTCTACCGCTGCCTTGGGTGCAACGGCCTTTGCTGCCTCATCAGGTGATATGCAACTGAAGGCTGTCATCGCACCAATGCTCATCGCTGCCGTCGGTGTTTTCCTTAGTTTATTCGGTATTTTCCTCGTAAGAACGAAGGAGGGAGCCACGATGAAGGATCTTCTCCACGCCTTAGGACTCGGCACAAATACGGCTGCTGTACTCATTGCAGCTGTTAGTTTCCTCATTCTCTACCTCTTAGGCTTGGAAAACTGGCTCGGTGTTAGCTTCTCTGTCATTGCTGGTTTGGCAGCTGGTGTTATCATCGGACAGGCAACGGAGTACTATACTTCCCAGAGTTACATGCCTACAAAGGCGATTTCGGAAGCAAGTCATACAGGTGCTGCGACTGTTATTATAAAAGGTATCGGTACGGGTATGATTTCTACTTGCGTCCCTGTCCTTTCTATTTCAGTGGCTATCATGCTGAGTTATCTCTGTGCCAACGGCTTTGACATGTCAATGTCAGCACTCTCTATTCAGCACGGACTCTATGGTATCGGTATCGCTGCGGTCGGTATGCTCTCAACCTTGGGTATCACCTTAGCAACAGATGCCTACGGACCGATTGCCGACAATGCTGGCGGAAACGCGGAGATGAGCGAGTTAGGAGCGGAGGTGCGCCAGCGTACTGATGCCCTTGACGCCTTGGGTAATACGACTGCTGCTACGGGTAAGGGCTTTGCTATTGGTTCGGCTGCACTGACAGCATTGGCGTTGTTGGCTTCTTATATCGAAGAAATCAAGATTGCCATGGCTCGTGTCGGTACACAAATGACCAACGTTGCAGGCGAAACCATTGATGCCACAAAGGCTACTATCCCAGACTTCATGAACTTCTTCCAAGTGAACCTGATGAATCCAAAGGTGCTTGTCGGTGCGTTTATCGGTGCTATGGCAGCCTTCCTTTTCTGCGGATTGACAATGGGTGCCGTTGGTAGAGCAGCTGGAAAGATGGTGGAAGAGGTGCGTCGCCAGTTCCGTGAGATTAAGGGAATATTAGAAGGAACAGGCACACCAGACTACGGACGATGTGTAGAAATCAGTACTCAGAGTGCGCAACACGAGATGATTATCCCATCGCTTTTAGCCATCATCATCCCCGTTGTCGTCGGTCTTTTACTCGGAGTGGCAGGTGTATTGGGCTTGTTAGTAGGCGGTTTGGCAGCCGGCTTCACCCTTGCCGTCTTTATGTCGAATGCTGGTGGTGCGTGGGACAATGCGAAGAAGTATGTCGAAGAGGGCAACTTCGGTGGTAAAGGCTCTGACGCTCACAAGGCAACCATCGTCGGTGACACCGTTGGCGACCCATTCAAAGACACCTCTGGACCATCGCTCAACATCCTTATCAAACTCATGAGTATGGTCAGCATCGTCATGGCGGGTCTCACTGTTGCCTGCCTATAACAACACTCTCGGAGTAGTTTTCGTGAGAATAAGGCTTTACTTTCATGGAAAGAAATGTTTATCTTCCCAACAGAAAACGTTTCTTTTCGTGAAGGTAATCCGTTGTGTGCAGGCTGTAGGATGCCTGACCATGCGGCTAAAGCTATTATATAAAAAGCACACGGAGTCACGGAGGGGAACGGAGGTAAAGCCTATATTACAGAGGTGCCAATGGCACAAAGAGCAACGGAGATGCAGCGTACAGATTCCTGATACGTTTTAAGTTAAATGTTCTGTGCATTATAACTCTAACAAAGTTTGCTAACAAGCTCCGTCGCTCCACGCACCGACGGTGCCTCCGTAACTACCTGTGCTGTATTTTTAATAATCCTCCGTCCTCTCCGTGCCTCCGTGTGACATTACTTCAAACTCTAAACACAAGTGGCAAACCTTATCACTCCAACATCCTGAAGACCCAACCTTTTCATTTTAAGACTTCGAAAATCTCTGCAGATAAGGATTTGAAAAATCATTACATAAGTTCAAAGAAAACATCAATAAATAACGGCAAAAACACATACAAAAAGCAGGTTTGTAACCACAAGAAAATCAATTAGTTATAAAGGAGTAAAGTAAGAGGTGCTTAATTGGACTTCAAAAGGGCGTTAATAAGACCTCAAAAGGGCACCTTTTGCAAGCCGAAAGAGCGTCTTTTAGCCCCCTAAAGAGCATGTATTGGTTTTGAGATGAGTGAAAATAGTTTACAAATACTTATAAACCAGAGATCAATAGCTCTTCTATTCATACTTCAATTTACCTTTCTCAATGATTTTTCAAAGATTTACTTTAAAAAATTTGCAAGATAAAAAAATAAAAGAACTACCTTTGTCGTGACAGTTTCCACCACGCCTCTTTTTAAATGCGTACCAGGGTGGAACTTTTGCTTTTTATACACTTATGAGTAAGCAAATAGCTTGATAAAAGAACCAATAAATAATACATGGACTAAGAAACTATAGACCCTTCAACACATTCGACTGAATCGCTTAAAAATACGAAGCGGTAAGAAAGCAGACGCAATTTATAACACAATCTAAAAATTAAATTAACAAGAATGACAAATCTAAAAAAACAGGAGAAGTCATAACCTTCAAATAACACATGAGTTATGAAACGTAGTAGATTATTATTAATAATAATAAATTATATTTATCACGATAATATTTATTTGATGTCTCCAATTGTTGATTGGAATTTATTAGATGTGCTAAATAAAAAAATATTCGAAATAATTATGAAAGAATTAGACCCATTTTGTTGAAATGGCAGGAAAAATAGATATATAAAAATTAATAGAAGATAACGAGATTGCTTTTTTTCTTTTTATTCCAGAGAAATTACCATCAAAAGAAAAAAACTAATAGAAGAGAGCCTGAATTTCAAATAATGATTGATGAGAATGGTGAACTTGAAAAACAGGTAGAACAATAACATTAAAAATAATATGAAGAGAATAAAAAAATTATTCGTGTATTGGCAACTTATATTTGTCATGATCCATTTGCATATAGCCCTATCTGGACATGGGATGGATTTCTCCAATTATATATACAGAAAGGGAAAAGAATACTTCCTGTATTAAAAGAATGGGAACATAAAGGTTATTTAACTTTAATATATGATGAGAAAATAGCCTTTATCCTTAACGTAGAGAAATTACCATCAAAAAGAAAAAAACTAATAGAAGAAAGTCGTAATATTAAATAAAGAATTGTAGAAGTAGAAAAAGAAATTAACGAAGAAAGTATGGGACTTTGCCTATAGCTGCTTTTATTTGTTCAAAGACAAATCATAGATAGAAGATAACCTGCATATTACATGGCATAATAGAATATCAAAGGGGAAAAATGCAAAGAGTTGGCACGCACTGTAATACATTTGCTATCTCCATTCAAAGAGCATGTCAAGTCTATTTCAAGTGACAATGGTACTGAATTCGCTTGCTATGAAATGATAGGAATAAGTCTTGGGGTCACCATCTATTTTATAAAGAATGTCAATTTTTTCCTCATTTCAAATATTATCCTTACCTTTTGTCTTAAGATTATTGACATAAAACCTATGGTATTACTTGTCAATCCTAAATTATTATTTATATCGTAATATTGCTATGATAAAAAGATTTATGCTGCTCGTTGCAGCAATGGTAGTGAGCATCAGTGCATCTGCACAGTTTCAAGAGGGTAAGGGCTACTTAGGTGCTTCCTTGACAGGACTCGACTTGCACTATAATGGTCATGACGGCATGAATATTGGTGTGCAGGCTAAGGCGGGTTACTTCCCTTGGGATAACCTCATGGTACTTGCTACATTCGATGCGGCACACAATGGTTCTGAGGCTGTTGCCGACCATATCAGCGTAGGTGTTGGTGGACGTTATTATATCACACAGAACGGTCTCTACTTGGGTGCGGGTGTGAAACTCCTCCATGCCAACCATAGTTATAACGACCTGATGCCGGGTGTTGAGGTGGGTTATGCCTTCTTCATCAACCGTTCGGTGACAATTGAGCCTGCTATTTACTATGATCAGTCATTCAAGACACATAACTATTCGACAGTGGGCTTGAAGGTTGGTCTCGGCATCTACCTCTTTGATGATTAATCAAGAGGAAGCAACAGATATTATTTTAAGGACTGGCTGTCTTAATATAGGGATGCACCAGTTGGTGTGTCCCTATATCTCTCAAATCAAACGGCAGTTTCTATCGACTATTAAGCAAAGAAAAGAGGTTTGCAACAGCAAAATGCTCTTCGATATCTCCAGCCTACGAGAATTAATTTTAAATGCAACAATACCCTTCTCAACTCTTAGAACGTGCCGTAGAGGCTTTCTCACAGTTGCCAGGTGTGGGGCGCAAGACCGCTCTGCGCCTTGTTTTGCATCTGCTACGCCAATCAACTGAGGACGTGGATAGCTTTGCGGATGCTGTTATACGTGTGAAACACGATGTGAAGTATTGCAAGGTTTGCCATAATATCTCTGATAATGAGGTTTGTTCTATCTGTTCTGACCCACGCCGAGATGCGTCAGTGGTCTGTGTGGTAGAGAACATTCAGGACGTGATGGCGATTGAGAATACCCAGCAGTTCCATGGATTATACCACGTTTTGGGGGGGGTATCATCTCTCCGATGGACGGCATCGGACCGCACGACTTAGAGATTGAATCGCTCGTAGAGCGTGTGGAAGAGGGTACGGTGAAGGAAATCATCCTTGCCCTTGCCAGTACGATGGAGGGCGACACAACCAACTTTTATATCTCACGCAAGCTGAAAGACACAGGCGTGAAACTGTCGGTTATCGCACGAGGTATCTCTGTTGGCGACGAACTTGAATATACAGATGAGGTGACGTTGGGCAGAAGTATTCTGAACCGCACACCTTTTGAATCTTAAAACAACCATGGATAAAACAAGAAAAATACTTCTTACTGAGTTCTTTGGCTCATGCCTTATCACACTGCTCATCATCGCGGTGTATGAACTTGAACTGATCTTGCCCGGTGCATGGGCTGATGTTGAAAGCAGCAATATGGTTACTGTGCAGTTTCTTATGCAGCTGTTGACCCTCGCTACTATCCCACTTGCACTCTTTCTTTTCAAGATTGGCTACGTACACTCTGACTTACATACCGACGAGAGTCACGTCAGTCGTAAGCTGCTCTTCTGGGGTAGCGTGCGAATGATGATGCTTTGCGTTCCGATGATACTCAATACCTTCTTCTACTATGCCTTCGGGGATAGTGTAAGTTTCTTCTATCTTGCCGTCATCTTAGCGTTGAGCTTATTCTTCGTCTTCCCCAACAAGAAGCGTTGCGAGCATGAATGTTCTATGGATAATTCAGAACAAGCATAAATGAAGCTGAGCGTTGTCATCGTTAATTATAACGTAAAATACTATCTCCAACAGTGTCTTGAGAGTCTTCAGCGCGCTTTGAAAGGCGTTGAAGCAGAGGTATTTGTGGTTGACAACCATTCTCATGACGGCTCCGTAGCCTATCTTCGCAACCGTTTCCCTGATGTTCACTTCATTGCCAGTGCGCATAACTTAGGCTTTGCGGGTGGTAATAATATTGCGATTCGCCAGAGTAAGGGCGAATATGTCTTACTACTCAATCCCGACACGGTTGTGGGCGAGGAGGTTATCCGCTCGTCTATCGACTTTATGGATAGTCATCCTGCGGCTGGAGGACATGGCGTACAGATGCTTACTCACTGTGGTGAACGAGCCTTAGAAAGTCGTCGTGGCTTGCCATCACCCATTGTTTCGTTCTATAAGATGGTAGGACTTTGCAAGCATTTCCCACAAAGTGACCGCTTTGCACATTATTATATGGGTAGTCTGTCGTGGGATATTCCGGGCAAGATTGAGGTAATCAGCGGTGCTTACTGCTTCCTTCGCAGGTCTGCCTTAGACAAGGTAGGACTCTTAGACGAAGACTTCTTTATGTATGGTGAGGATGTCGACCTCAGCTATCGACTGCTGAAAGGTGGCTTTGAGAACTGGTATCTCCCCGTGCGCATCCTGCATTACAAGGGCGAGAGCACACAGAAGTCGAGCTTCCGATATGTTCATGTCTTCTATGATGCCATGCTTATCTTCTTCCGCAAGCATTATGGCGGTATGAACGTATTGTGGCGACTACCGATTAAGACGGCTATCTACGTGAAAGCCTTTGGTTCACTGATTGGTACTACCATTCGAGCAACGAGAAAGAAGTTGGGTTTTCGTACTTCGAAAGCTAAATCATTCCCACATTATATATTTGTTGCAGGCAAAGATGTCATGGAAAAATGCCAACAATTGGCTACTGACAATGCCCTCGTGGCAGAGTATCGAGTAGCGGATAAGGATAGCTTGCAGCACACGCACGCCGACCTACTCAAGGAGTTTGGAGGGAAAAGTCGCGCTTACTGCATCGTCTATGACACCGATTTATTCAGCTATCAAGACATCCTAAATGTCTTTGCTGAACAGCCAAAGCAGAATATTCACATTGGTTTCTACCATAGAAAGGAAAACAGAGTCGTCACCATGATGGAAGTTATAGGAGATTAAAGCATGGAAAAGAAACAGCACGTGGAAGTCAGACTGAGAGCAATGGAGCCGGAAGACCTCGATATGCTCTATCACATTGAGAACGATCGTAGCCTATGGAACATCAGTGCAACGAATGTTCCCTACAGCCGTTATGCCTTGCATAACTACATTGCTGATGCGAAAAACGATATCTATATCGACGGACAACTGCGTATGATGATTGAGAATCGTGAGCAGGAAATTGTCGGTGTGATAGACCTTGTCAACTTCGATCCAAAGCATCAGCGGGCGGAAATGGGTATTATCATCATGAAACCATTTCGCCAAAAAGGCTATGCACAAGCCGCTATTTCTGCCTTAATAGACTATACGCGCAATGGGCTACACCTCAAACAAATCTACGCTGTAGTAGACGTTGACAACGAGGTGTCAATCCGCTGTCTTTCGTCCATTGGTTTTACAAATGGTAGTATACTGAAAGAGTGGCTTTATTGTGACGGACAATACAAGGATGCAAGGGTAATGCAACTTTTTATATAAAAAGCATAAATTAATTTTGGTGGAATAGATTTTTATTATTACCTTTGCACTCGCAAAACAGAAAAAGGGTTTTAAACATCCATTTTGGTGCGTTAGTTCAGTTGGTTAGAATGCCTGCCTGTCACGCAGGAGGTCACGAGTTCGAGTCTCGTACGCACCGCTGAAACCCCAAATCTGTAATGCATGGTGCGTTAGTTCAGTTGGTTAGAATGCCTGCCTGTCACGCAGGAGGTCACGAGTTCGAGTCTCGTACGCACCGCTTTAAGTACTCTGAAAATAGTATCAGAGATTTCTAAAGAAAATCGTAAGTATCATAACTTCAAGGAGTTATGATACTTTTGTTTTGTATCACTTCCTCTTTTCGGAGTATGTGTAGATACACAAAAATATCCCAAAATACTCCACAACGGCTACAATTCAGCTACAGAAATTCTTGAATTTCAAAAATTGTAGCCAAGAGTGGCTACAGAGTACATCAAGAGTACGTAAGAATTGCTCATCATTTGAAAATTATGTTGAACTTTGCAGCATGGTTGTGGATACAAATGGCTACACAACTTTTTAGTTTTGGCTACACAAAATCCATACTATGGCTACAATTAAAAACAAGTATTTATGAAGTCAATTTTTAAGTCAACATTCTATCTTAGAAGTAATTATGTGAACAAAGAAGGGAAGAATCCTGTGATGTTGAGAATCTATCTCAATAATGAGCGACTCTCGATTGGATCAACGGGGATCTCTGTTTTGAAGTCTCTTTGGGATATTGACAAAGAACGTCTCAAGGGTCGAACAACTGAAGTCCTGAGGACGAATTTGCAACTCGATAATATCAGTAATGGGTTGCTTAATATCTTCCGACGTTTGGAGTTTTCAGATGATTTGTGTTTGGAACGAATCAAAGAAGAGTTTTTAGGAAAGAAAGGGGACATAGATACGTTTATGGCTCTTTTCGAGAAGCATAATGAAGACTTCCGAAAGCAAGTAGGAGTTTCTGTATCTGCTACTACTTTTGAAAGTATGAATTATGCAAGCGTCACTTTGCAGAGTTCCTGAAGCAGAAATATGGTCGGACAGATATAAAGTTGTGTGAATTAAATTATACAGTCATCTATGATTTTGACCTTTATCTTCAAACAGTTGCCGGGCAATGTCGTAACACAGCAACAAAGACAATGAAGATTTTTAAGACAATTACCATTTTAGGTCGGAAATTGGGTGTGCTGCACCATGATCCGTTTGCTAATTACCATTTTCACTTGGAGCTTGTCGACAGAGGATTTCTCACTGATGAAGAAATTCTCAAAATTGTGAATAAAAAACTTACGATACCTCGTTTATCTCTTGTCCGTGATATATTCATTTTCTCATGTTTCACAGGGCTATCATACATAGATGTTGCCAATCTCACACCAGAACATTTAGTTAGTATGGACGATAAACAGTGGATTATGACGAAGAGACAGAAGACGAATGTAGAATCTAATATTCTTCTTCTTGATATTCCAAAGCAGATTATAGCTAAATATAACAATAATACTTATCGTGAAGGAAAACTGTTTCCTGTACTAAGTAATCAAAAAATGAATGCTTATCTAAAAGAAATAGCTGATATTTGCGGTATTGTCAAAAATCTTACTTTCCATATGGCTCGCCATACATTTGCGACCATGTCGCTCAGCAAGGGCGTTCCTATGGAAAGTGTGTCGAAGATGCTGGGACATACAAATATTAAAACTACACAAATTTATGCCCGTATTACCAATAAGAAAATAGAACACGATATGGAACAGTTGGCTGGCAAGTTAGACAAGTTCAATGTTGCTATGGGCATCAACTCTAAATAATGTACAACCCTAAACCAAGAAGATTATGACAACAACAAAGAAAGAGCTTTCTTACTTCCGTTTGAAGTTGGAAGCGTATCTCGGAGAGCATTTCTCCGAAATGCTGAGTGACAAACCATTCATAACGGCAAGAGCCGATGAAGCCCTTACTACCTACTGTGATGCAGTGGCACAAGGTTTCTCGCATCCCGAAGCTGATATTATGGCAAGCGAAGTTCTGTATCAAGGACTACATTTTTCAAAGTATGACACGCTTGTGTCTGTCTTAGAGAATGAGTTCGAGAAAGAACTCCCTTCTCCTCTTCCTGAAAGACTAACACCAATGCTTTTGAAGAATAAGGCTGTGCAAAGCGTTTTCAATAAGTACGAACTGACAGACGACTTTGGGGCGAGTTCAGAGTATGAGAAACTCTACACCGAACTGACAGGGACAATCGTTCTGATCATCGAGGTTAATGGTTTGCCAACCGTCAATAGTGAGAACATGACTTGATGTAACACCATCGGGAGCTTTTGTAGTGTCAAGAGCCAAGATAACCATTCTTCCCCACACACCAAGAGTTTGAGCAAACACTTGGCTTTGTGAGGTAGAATATCTTGTAACTGCTCTTGAAACTATTAAAAGCTCCGATATGAATACAATCATCATGAATCAAGACGTCCACACACCTGCCTTCATCAAGGCAGACGCATCGAACAAAACCGATAATATCAAGCTGCAATCGACTTCGCCCAAGCAAGTCCGCCGCTTCTCTTGGACACGCTTCATCGAACTCGCAATCCTACTTTCTATCGTTATCGGTGCCATTTGGCTTATCTCGAAGATTGTAACGCCACAAGTCGTAACTGTCGTGTCAGTCATTGCAGTTTTTCTGATACTACGCTTTATTGTCAGGGTAATACTAAAAGTGACATTTACGCTGCTGAGCATTCTATTTTGGTTGGCTATTCTCTGTGCCATCCTGCTATGCGTGCTTTGAGAAGCATAGCTCTGTAAAAACTTTCATGTTATTTCATCAGGTGGTTATCTCGCATTTTGAGATAGCCACCTTTTCTATTTTCCACTACGAGCGTTGCACTTTTGCTTCTTTTCCTATGCTCCACGATATGCGGTGACAAGAAGACGGATGCTGTTCCCTTTTTATTCGCAAAGGTAGTACGGGGCTTGTGGCTTTCCCAAGGTCTGTGCCGCTTGGTTTGTCTGGAAAATCTCCACACCTACGGGTTGTATTTTCCGCCAAAACCTTGTGCAAGCCCGCCCCGCTACCTCTATTTTGCTACAAAAAGGAATCAGCATACTCCGATCTTTGGACGCATAAAAAAAATGTCGCTATGGATAAGCAAAAAGTAAATACAACATCTTCGATGAACAGAAAAGGATATAGCTCCTCCTCTCATTACCGCATAAGTTCGGTGGTTGATGAAAGTGAGCGTTTGGTGGCGACTAAGTTTGTGCAGTGGGACGTTGAGCCATTGGACAGACTGAGTGGCAGTAAGGTGTATCTCCTGCGTTTGAAACTCAATCGTGGTGAGCGAATGAGCCGTGAGGAAAAGAATTGGCTTGCCGAAACGGTGAACACCAATACCTACTTCCGTACAGCCGTTCCACTAATGGGTTATCGCTTTGACTTCTTTGATGTACTGAAGAAATATCTTGTCAATCAGTACGGACAATGGACAGAGTATTACGCACCCGACAGAACAAGCCTAAGAGCCTACCTATATGGGCGTATCAATCAAATAGTAGAAATCCCAAAATACTAAGCAATATGAAAGGAACAGAACATTTCACACGGACAATAGCCGAGTATCTCAATCAGCGTGCTATGACAGACCCCTTGTTTGCCCCTAACTTGATGAAACCGAACAAGAATATAGAGGAGTGCATCACCTACATTCTTAATGAAGTGCAGAAAAGCGGTTGTAACGGCTTTGATGATGATGAAATTTTCTCTATGGCTGTTCACTACTACGATGAGGACGATATAGAAGTAGGTAAGGCTGTTTCTTGCCAAGTTGCCGTTAATCACGTTGTGGAACTAACGGAGGAAGAAAAAGCCGAAGCAAGGCAGGAAGCCATTAAGCAATATCAGCGTGAGGAACTTACCAAGTTACAGAGCCGTAACGCACGAGTGAAAAAGACCGAGAATATAGCAACCCAAGTACAACCATCATTATTTGATTTTTAAGTCTATGAAACCAAGAAACAAATTTGAGAAGGCGGTTTGGAACAAAGCAAACATCTTTGCCCAATAACCAAGACACAAAGCAAGTGGGCATTCCGTGAGTGCATAGACCACTTCGCCTACCGCTTGCCAAAAGGTCGCACCACTTGTATGGATTGTGGGCATAGTTGGGTAATGGACAAACATAGAGAAACTTGCACTTGCCCTCATTGCAGGGCAAAGTTGCAGGTCAAGGAAACATACGAGCGCAAGTTGCAGCAGAAGCAGTATTTCACCCTACTTACCACTTGTGGAGAGTTTCAAGTATTACGTATGTTCCTACTTATTGTGGGTATTGAGAAAGGTTACAAAGCACAGACTTCTATAATTGAGATTGGGCAATATTGGTGGAATATGCAGGGACGAAAAGCCGTGGTTGCCATACAGAGGATATTGGGACACTATGTTGATACCTTTTCCTATTATAGTCCTATGGCGATACGCAACGATAATGAAGCCTATCAGCATATTGCCTACTCACCGATATATCCGAAGTTCAAGGTTACAGACATACTTCGCAGAAATGGTTTTAAGGATAATTTCTATGGCATCGTGCCTACTAAGTTTATTCCTGCATTACTTACAGACAGCCGAGTGGAAACATTGCTAAAGGCAGGTAGCACAGAGCATTTACGTTACTTTCTTGGCAACAAGAGAACTTTTGAAGAACTATGGCAATCTTACAAGATTGCAGTCCGTAACGGCTATAAGATAGCAGACATTTCTCTTTGGAGTGATTATGTAGATACACTTAGAAGATTAGGAAAGGATATTCATAATCCAAAGTATTTATGCCCCACAGACCTTAAAGCCGAACACGACCGCAGACACGAGGAACTTATCAGAGTGCGTGAAAGGGAGGAGATAGAACAGAAGCAAAAGAAGGCAATGGAAGATGAAAAGCGTTTCAAGGAACTTAAATCCAAGTTTTTCGGTATCTGTTTCACGGACGGCACAATCCAAGTCCACGTATTGGAGAGTGTGCAGGAGCATTTGGAAGAAGGTGTATCAATGCACCATTGCGTATTTTCTAATGCATACTACCTTAAGGAAGACTCCCTTATCCTTTCGGCTACCATTGAAGGCAAGCGAATAGAAACCATTGAAGTATCATTACGAACTTTGGAGGTGGTGCAAAGTCGTGGGGTATGCAACAAGAACACAGAATACCACGAGCAGATAGTAAACCTTGTCAACGCCAATCGAGGTCTTATAAGCCGAAGAATGAAAGCAACAGCATAAAGTATGAACCATGAAATTATCAGAGATATGAAAACAGAGATTGAAAACATCATCTATAACTATGCAGATGAGATACCGCATATTCTCATTAGGGTTATCAATGCAATAACCCTATCCGACAACAAAGAGGAGCTAAGGTCAGCTATCAACAAAATAGCCGATGAAACAGAACTTGACAAGTTCTTTGCATACGGCTATGGCGCACATCATTTTTGGCTCAAACACCGCAGACTGTCCAATGGAGAGCCAAAGGAATACAGATTATTAAAGGTTGAATTTTAAGATTATGAAGAAGAAAGTTTATAGAGTTCGGACACAATACTTCTTTGAAGGAGTGTTTGATGTGGTTGCGGAGAGCAAGGAAAATGCACGGCAGAAAGTCCTGCAAAATTGTGGGTTTGTCATGGGAGGAAGCGTTCACAGCACTTTGCCCGATGATGAAATAAATTGGGCTTTCTCTACGTCCCCCGAAGTAAGGACGGGACGAATAACCATTCAAAAAGAACAGACGGAGTAATGCGGTCGGCAGATTTGCCGACCGCTCCTTTCTTTCGTGAGCTTCGAGCGGACAAAGAAAGTAGCAAAGAAACCCGATGAAAAGCACCTCGTTACTTTTGACAGTGAGTTGAGACGGCTCAAAAAGTAACAAAAAAAGCCAATTATTTCCTTTTTCTTAGCAAGAAGTAAAAAAATGAAACTCTTATTTCTTTCATTATATAAATGAGAAAAACTTAGACATGTCGAACGAAATCTTTTTTATTGCACATTTCAATAAACCATAAATAGTAGTTTATAAGCCATTCGTATTTTTTTCTTTCACATTTTCTGAAGTAACCGAGTCCTTAATGTTTTTTTAATTTCCTCTAACTCTGCTATTACATCAGATTCATTTTTAGCGTACTCATTGATTATATATCTAGCAAAATTTAATATATATTTATTTTCAAACTTGACTATATGAGTTTTAAAAGATACTTTCGAAACTAAAGAGTTATCTACAACAATCATTGGATATTTTGCTTCGTTTTCCATTTCATATGCTTTCACAAGCCCTTCTGACGCAAGAAAAGGAGTGTTCGTTGGTACTGCTTTCCAATAATTTTTCCTTCAGATATGCCTCCCCGTAAAAATAATCCTTCATAGCTAAAAAAAGAGACTAACTTTGATGTGTAGTTTATCATAAGATCTATACTTACATCTTTTTTGGGGGCTGTCAATATAATGCTATCTGAAAAGATACGAGTAATTATACCATCTGGGCTATCAGCTGGAGACATTTCAACTCCAGCGTTATTCATAGCTCTTTGAACACGACCATATAAATTGAATTTCCCTTGAAAAAAATAAATTCAATTTATCTTTATAGCCTAATATATCCAAGAAGGCACAATAATAATCTTCAAATTGATGTTTCTGTAAATCTATCTCAATCCATTCTGTTGATGCCATATAACACACAATAATTAAGTATAATTAAACTTTTCATACACAACTCTTTGTTAAAAATTCATCTTCCAACCATAGCACCAATCCCTTAATCTATTAATAGCATTGCTATCTTGTAAGTAATTCAAATCAGGAAGTTTTAAAATTCTAAGACTTGTACCTGCATTTATTTTTTCTAGTTCTTTTACTGCAGATAAAAAAGGGATTAGGGGTGTCGGTATTAAGACACATACACGATAAATTTGTTGGAGTTTTAGTGTGTATATAACAAAAAAACCACGATATCTATTGTCTTGAGTTAAGTAAATGCCATCATCTATGGATATGTTTTGAGCAGTCCAAAGCCTTTCTGGAAGATAGAATACTTCTGGATTTGCTATTTGTAACCTCAAATCATCATAATATGAGTCAGTCAGAAATGAGTATCCCGTTCTTGCAAAAAGTAAAAGATAAGCATTTTTTATTAATGCAGCTCCAATTCTGCGCTTATCTCGTTTTAGAGGATGGTCAGCTATATCTATTATTTCATCAGGCAGGAGGATATTATTATGAAAATTCTCCCAAACGCGTGGGTTATTTCTTTCCTCATTAATAAATAATTTTATGCTCTTATTATCTTCAACAATAAGTTCTGCATTCAATCGCTGATTCTCCTTTTCAACAGTAACCTTTCTATTTGTCTTTGGTAGAAATAAGCGCTGTTCTCTTGCTTTAATTGCATTGTACAGATGCACATCTATCTCAGAACCGCAAGTACTATTACACTGCCTACACGTAAGGATAATCCTGCTTCCTCCAAGTGATGCTTGAGGAACGTCTTCCTCCGTAAGAATTGTACGTACCTCATGTTCTGTAAAAGGTTTCAGACACAAAGGACATAAGTAGTCTCCCTGAATATCGATATCAAACTCTCTTAATTTATTGATATTGTTATGTATTTTATTGTAATAACTAATTTTATCCATAGCCATATCTTGAGTTAAGCATGATTATAAATCATGATAAAGCAAATCATAAGTCATTTTCACATAATTTTGGGCTTCTTCCGATGTTAGTTCTTTTTCTGTATAGATGTCGCGCTCTTCAATAGAGCCATGATGCCCTCTCCAAGAGATTGAAACTAATTGATTAAGTTTATCAATTACGCATTCTTTATCAGAATTATTAAACTTGCAATCAGATTCTTGTAAATTGTGAACAATAGTCCCAAATGTTTGGTCTGGATCTGGTATAAAACAGCAAAAATTTTTAGCTTAATAAAAGTTTCTAAAGATATTCGAATTGAGTTTATTGCATCTTCTTGGTTCTCGTCTAATGGATGGCTCAAAAAAATAATTCCATTGACTGTAATGCCTTTTGATAATTATCTATCCAATCTTTTTTTATTTGATATTCAGAAATTGAAGATGCACCATTTACATTGGTTATTCGTAAACTTTTTTTGTCAGCTTTCTTTATTCTCGATATAGAATTTAATTCTATAAGAAAATGCAAATTGTGACTCAAAACAATTAGTTGTTCACTTTTTTTGATATAGAAGTATTAATTGATGAATAGTAGCATTACGACGATTCTGATCCAAACTTGTCAACGGGTCATCAAACACAATAATTTGATTACTCAAATCTTTTTTTGTTTTTATTTTTGCCAAGAAGAAACTGAAAGCAATAGTATTCTTGTCACCCTCACTTAGAATGTTCTTAAAGGATATATTGCTCTCCCTTCTTGTTCGATAGGAATACCGTTAAATGTAAGAATATAGTTGAGATTTGCTTCTTTTGCTCTCCCCTAATTCCTCCATCTTTTTATTTCAGAAATTCGAAATTTTGTGTGAAATATATCATCTAAATAATAGTTGATTTTTTTGTCCATATAGTTGAAAAAAACTTGATTTGATTCTTCTTTTTGGTTAGACTGCAAAAATTCTGTTTATCCGCTGTAATCTATTTAGTTGGTGATTTATTATATTGTACTTTAAACAAAAGATCGTTCAGAGGATTTTTCAAACCTTATTTTATGTAATTCTAAGTCTATTAACTCTTTTTCTACATCTTCCCTTTTCCTGATTTTATTTTTTTCAAGTTAGAGATCTCTGTATTATATAGGGTAACATATTCATCAACAACTCTCTTTTTTTCAGAAATAAAGTGTAATTCTGCAAAAAAAGCCATCAACAATATCATTAGATATATTTTTCTAATGGATTTGCAAGTTTCGTCTCAATAGCCTTATTTAATAGATTCCAGCAAGATTTCAATTTATATACATCGTAATCAAAAGATGGTTTTTGATTTTTCAATTACTAGATAAGTAGTCCAAAAACTTTTTCCAAATTCTCAAATTGCTTTTTTTAAAACTCGCAATCTGCTCTATAAATAGATCTATATTAATTGTGGCAAACTGATCTTTTAGATTTCTTGTTAAAGAGACCGATTCTTTGTACTTATTACTAAAGAATTGGTTATATCCCTCAATTAATTTAATACCGTCAAGATTATTGCCACAAAATGGACATTCTTTTTATTGTCCTCAGTTATTATTTGAATTCCTGCATATATCCATTGCTCCACTCCCATAGAACCTTTTTGCATCAAATTTATTAAGATGATGTTTTACAATATCTAGATATTCTTTACTAATACCATCTACAGAAAACCCAAGAGCTAATTTCATATCTTCAGCATTAACTGCAAAAAGGAGATTGTGGGAATAATGGAAGTGATGATTGTTTTAGGATAACAGTATTATCTTGAGCTATTTTCAATTCTTGCTTCTTTTCTTTTATCAAATTATCAATTTTTTTCTAAGGGCTTTAAGTTGCAAACCTTGTCGATATTTTTGCTCTTTAGAATATATTTTAATTTGGGAAGCTAAATCGCTTTTTCTCATTATTCGTATTGTCAATAATCAGTTTTACTCTTTCTATCTTATTTGCAATATCAACTCCAATACTGCCCAAAACGAATTTATACAATTGCCTACGATGTTCGCTATTAATATAGAATCCCGTGTATATATTGTCAGAAACAAAATGTGCATCAAATACAGCTATGTTTGATTCGCATCTATTCCAATTATCTGCATTAAAATTCAACACTTTGCCCTTATCATCCTTTATGTGTACTTCGGGTTCGGTTGTTGCATTAATCCTTTTATGATTAGAGATTATTTCTGGAGCATTGATACTCACAGAATGTAGTATGCGTGCAAGTGTCGTTTTCCCTGCTCCATTTTCTGCATATATAAGATTTATTTTTTTGAGAGTTACATCACCTGATGCTACATAATCTTCATAGTTGCCTATATTTTTAATCTTCTCTATTTTTTGTATCATGACTTTGTATTTTGAATGACATTATATCTTTCAGCAAAGATACTTATATATAATGAGATAGGCGAAGAAAATGGTAAGAAACCGCCCCTTGCGGAGCATAAAATGTCGCAAGAAGCGTATTTGGCTATCAGGGGATATAGAACAGAGCAAACTCTACTTTTCTTCGCTTGACTAACCCATTCAAAACTTTTCCTTTGTACCGGCAGAACGAAACATACTCTCGATAGAAGTTTCTATCTCCAGCCTCTATCTTTCGCAGTAACCTACTCTTGGGGTGCTTACCATAACCAAGCAACCTCCCTACACCCACGTTATAGGCAAGCAAGGTGAGTAGCAGGGCATCCTTGCCATAGCCCTTGAAGTGTTCAAAGCATTTCCAAAGGTCAGCACGGAGCAGAGAGTCTGCTTGCCGTTCTGTCATATCCGCTGTGAAATGCTCTCCTGGTTGCAGCTGATGCCCATAGCCAACATACGGATAATTCTTCCAGCCGTGCATGCCCTCAAAGTATTTTACTACAACTACTGCACGCTCAAAAGGTGGCAAGTCTGCCAGCCGCACCCTGCGCTGGGCAAGGGTCGGCTGACAGAACAGGCAGAATACACAAAGTAAAATGAAAGAATTTATCGTTCGCATCCATTATATTCTTAGTGGCGAGAAGATGCAGGCTTATCCTTGCCCTCTTCCCGCTCGTTGTTAAAACTAAAGGTCAGTTGCTGAACCCTGCCGAAGTTATCCTCCACATATACATCAATCGTCTGGCGGTCAGATGACAGCGAGGTGTAGTACAAGCGGAACACATCTTTTGTCAGCGGATAGCGGTCGTTAGGCTTGAAGACAGTACCATTATCATTTCTTAGTAAGCCTTTGCCGTCAGACTGGAAATAACGTATCGTATAGCGAGTGTCGGCAAACTCACCATCTCGTTTGAGCGTGCAGCGTATTTCAGCCGTCTGTCCCTTTATGATGTCCTTCTGAACCGGCATCGTCTCCACCGTAAACGGATAAGACTGCTGAACATCCAAATCCCTATCACAAGCAGATAGGCAAAACACGGCAAGGGTCAGCATTCCCATTACCCAAATCGTATTCAATATCTTCTTCATCTTTTCTTCTACTTAAAAGTTAAACCTTAGTCCTGCAGAAACAGCCGGACGAAAACGATGCACGTCCGTTCCAAAGAGGAAACGTCCCTGCATCTTTACAAGAAAGAGAACCCTGTCCGTCAGGAACACTTCCACCGAGCCATGCACGGCACCGCCATAGACAAAGCGAGAGCGGTCGAGCAGTGTCGCCCCATCGGGCAGCAGCTTCTTGTCCTCATTCAGTTGCTCATAGCCACCCAAAGCGGATATGCCGCCATAAAGAAACACGTTCTTACCTCTGTCGGAGAGAATTGGGTGCATATAGCCCACCTGCAAGAGTGCATCTTTGAGTTTTATGTTATAACTTCTGTACGGCATATTCTGCTGTTCATACTCAACTCCCACAAAGGTGTAGTTCTCCCTTTTGAGATAATGGGTTAGCGATATACCTACACCGAAATTATCACCTCCAAAAAGTTTCTCTCCCTTGATAAGGGGGACACTCCCAGCGACCTCTATTCCCCTTTGCTTGGGTATCAGTCGCTGTGCCTGCAATGGCAAACTGAAAGTCATGGCCACCGCTATGCAAACCGATAAAATGATTTTCTTCTTCATAATGTCTACCATTTCAGTTTGAGGTTATCAATCTTCTTTGCCAGCTGCAGGTCTTCTGCCGTCACATAAAAAGTCAGCGTACGACCGCCATTTCTCTCATAGAGCGTCACTTCAAGCTGCTTATCTTCTGCAAGAGAAAACTGTTCGAGTGCAAATACAGTGTGTTCACTGCCCATGCCTCGCACCTGCATCACCTGATGATAGGCACGAAGTGGTTGCAACACCTGTTCCTGTATAGCAGTACGCTTTGCCATCTTCTTATCTACCACCTTAAAGGTGATAAAATCCACTGAGTACGGCATGTTTGTACCGTTTCCATTCGAGTGTGGAAATACAGCAAGCCGTTATGGGCATACAAGCCACGAAGCAGAAACTTCATGCCGAACTGCTGTGCACCGATATGCTTGATGGTACGCTTGTCGTTCTGATAGATAGTCTGCATCATCAGCTTTACTAATACGGGCGACTCGTTGCCGAGTTCCTTGAAGTAAATGTCAGAGCGATTGCTTGGCAGCCTGCCTTCTGTCGTAGAAAGAAAGTCTTTCATCTCGATACTTAACTTCTCCGGCTCATCAGCATACTTTACGTTGAAAGCATAGAAAGAGCCGTCCTCGCAGATGACACTCATATTGGTTTCCGTCTCAAAGTCCTTCACCGAAGCCTTTACACGTAGTACATTCTCTGCATCCTCCGCCTTACCTGCAATGATGTTCTGCGAACCTAAGTCTACATAACGAATAGCAGAAGGGAAGATAAGATGCACGGTCTTATCAAAGGTAACGTCAAGACCATACGGCAGTACGACACGCCCCGTTGGTATGGCACGGCTCATACCTTGAAAGAGCTCTCCCGAAGTAAGCGGACGGCTTGGTGTCAGACCATCATTGTTTTCCTGTGCTGTGGCTGTTGCTCCCACCATGGCAAGCATAGCCATTGATAAAATAAATTTCTTCATTGTTCCTTTTTTATTTGATGTTATTTTTACTTGTCATTTTCGATTGTTTCATTTGGACTGAACCAAGAAAAGGCGGTAACCACCCTTGAGTGTTACCTTGATGGTGCGCAGTTTCTTCTGAAGCAGCTGACTTGCACCTTGCATTACCCCACGGGCAGCCTCGGAGATAATCTGGTCCTTGGCAGAGGAAGCGAAGGTAAAGGATGTTCCCATTGAACCGCCGATGTTCGCCCCGACTTCCTTAAGCGCATTGATATCCTCCGAACCAGGTATATACACACCCTCCTGTCCGTCCATGTCGTATGCCGAGAGTTTGACGGCTATGATATGCCCGTCCACCTCAATGCTTTTGATAAGTAGGTGCATACGGTTACCCTCAATCTTGGCAACGGCTATGAGTCGACTTTGCCGTGGAATGCGTAGCCCCTCTACCTTGGCACTTTCAAGAAGACGGAGTACGACATTGTCCCCCTCTTTTAGAACTGTAGTCCTGTCCACTACTACTTTGAGCGTATTGCGCATTGTAGGTACAGCCGTGCTTGCAAGCGAATGAAAGCCCATATTACGAGCCTTCTTGCCGTATTCCTCCATAAAGTACACATCACTCATAGGCTGGTCAAGTGAAGATACTAACTGCCTACGCTCCGGCAGCACCTCCATTACAGGCTTTTCATTCTGCATGATCTTGCCCTTAGCGACATCAGAGCCGCCTGCAGCTCCTTCCGTCTTCTCTTTTTCAGCAGTCAGACCATTATTGAAGGTAGGTGGAGTTGATGCTTTGGGAAGATACTTCGCTGCCATCTGATAGCTCTTTTCCATCAAGGCAAGCTGACGTTTCTCTTCATTGTCCTCCCTGCTGTCTTTGGCAGAGAGTTCTTTTTTAAGGTTGTCAATCTCCTGTCTCATTGCCTCACGTTCCTCTTCGTGTGGGTCAGGAGCATAAAAAGAGTTCAAGAGACGGTTATTCTCCTCATAGCGATGCATAGAGTTTTCTATCTTTGCCGTAGAAGCAGCTGTCTCTGCACGCTGCTCCTCTGATGGAGCAGTGTTCTGTGCAAAATAGTCCGATAGCCTGCCCATCTCCTCGCGGGTCTGTTCCTCCTCGTGTGCCTTGTCGCCTAATTCATAGGCTTTGAGCTTGTTTTCGGTGAGCTTTTCCGTCGTTGCCTGCGGGATGCTGTCATTGAGTCCCTGCTCCGCTGCAGTCTTATCCTTGCCCGAAGGGGCGAAGATAAACCACATTGAGAGAGCAAACAGCAGTCCCAGTCCTCCGAAGACCAAGCCTTTCTTCATTTGTTCTTTCTGTTTATTATCCATTTTCCTTGATTGTTTGATGATGTTGTAGGTAAAAATTGCCGTGTAACTCTTGTAAAGTGCTGTCCGTCCGTATCGGACTGTCCGTCAGCTTTCCCATGGGGATGGGTAGTTTCTCCTTCTTTGGAGGAAGGAAAAACTGCGCTATCATCCAAAGCGAGCAGAGCAGATAGATGAAGCTCAGCCCATAGACGATTTCCTTTCTCTGCCTTATCGTGAGCCTTTCACACCGATGGCGGAGCCACAGGTGAAAGCGCAGATAGTGACGTGAGAGTAAAAAGTTTCTTTTCCTTGCCATAGCCTTATCGTTTATAAGTCTGTATGTCCCTGTTCTCCTTGACGAGGAAGTTCTCCATCAGGAAGCCTTGCGGGTTGTTGTCCGAACGGACTGAGTTCTGCAGCGTGCAGGTCGTAACAAGACTACGCTCTGTAACGTTACTCTGGCGGACGATAAACTCCCGTGCATAAGTCGTTACCGTATAAGGGTAAGTATTAAAGTTGCAGTGGATAGAGTCCACCTCTATGCGCTGATTGACATTACCCGATATGGCACGGTTATAATAGCCTTTCTCTGCCAAGTCTTTGTAATAGTTGAAAGCCGACTTGTCACACAGAACAAAGGCACGCTCCATGTTCTTTTCGATGGCATCCTTGTCGGGTGCGATGGTGAAGAACAGCTCATGAAAACGACGTACATGCTCCCTTGCCTCTACAGGGCGGTTACGGCTTGCATCCTGACTGAGGGCAAGCATGAGCGACTTTCCCTGGTCAAGCACATAGATTTTCTCCCTCTGCTCCTTGGCGAAGCTGTACGAGGCATAGACGGCATAACCGCTTACCGCCACGCATACGATGGCAAAGACAAAGGCATAGAGCCGTATCTGTTTGAACGAGCTCTCGATATTACCAAGTGATTTGAATTCCATTTTTTCTTCTTTTTTTGATTGATTATTTTCCTTTGAGCAGTGCACCCTTGATACGTCCACCGACATTTCCCACAGCAGCACCTGCGCCAGCCATAGCAGCCTTGCCACCGGTATATGCGCCTTTTGCACCATGTTGTGCTGTCTGGTTAACATTACGACCGTATGAGCCGATACCGCCTCCAGCTTCGATAATCCAGCCTGCCACAGTAGGTACACAGAAGTAGCCTACAATACCGATAAGGAAGAAGACGATGTAGTACCACGTCCCCGAATCAGGCAGGTAGTTAGGGTCACTGAGCGCTTCAATATCCTTCTCTATCATCAGTACCTGTATTTGTAAGCAGTGCCGTAAGAATAGAGCTAACAGGCAGCCACAGATAGACCGATATATAGCGTGAGAACCATGCCGTAAGTGAGCCAGCAAGACCATCCCATACGGCAATGCCGAAGACTATCGGACCGAGAATGGCAAGGACGATGAGTATGAAGGTGCGTAGCGTGTCGATGATAAGCCCTGCAGCATGGAACAGAAGTTCTAAGAGGTCGTGTACCATCTTCATGATCCACTGCTTGGTCTGATAGGCAGCACGCTCGGCATACATACCCGCTATCGTCACAGCATCTTCAGGTCCGATGATACCCATTTCCTCTATCTTCTCATCGAACTTCTCGTTGGAGACAAGGTAGGCTGTCTCAGGATTTCTAAGGTAGGCTTCCTCTTGCAACTTGTCCCGCTTGGCAGTAAGCTCGGCAAGGTTCCCCTCCTGCTGATGTACCATCATCTCCGTTCCCTGCACTACGGGCGAGAGAACGGCATTCATCGTACCCAGTACGACTGTCGGGAAGAACATAATGCAAAAGCCCAGCACGAAGGGGCGCAGCAAGGGAAAAACATCTATCGCCTCGGCACGGGCTATGGAAGCCCATACCCGAAGGGCAATATAAAAGAGTGCACCCAAGCCCGCAATACCCTTGGCAATGCCCGTCATCTGGGCACAGAGCGGCATCATCTCATCATAGGTTGAGCGTAGCAGCTCATGTAAACTGGCAAAATCCATAAGCAAGTGTGTTTAGATGTATGAATGACCAATTACCAATATCTGCTTGCCGTATTACCATAGAGTGCCTTAACAGAGGCAAGGTTGTTCTTCTCCCTTGCACGCACATAGCTCACGGAGATGTTTTTCCTTGTGTAGTAGGATACAAGCGAGCGGTATTCCCTCAGCGTGGTATAGATGCGGTCGATTGCCTGCATTCGTTCGTGGTCGTTCATCGAGAAGACATTGCTCTTAACGATGGACTTTAGTTCCTTGAGACTCTCCCCGCTCTGCTCTAAGAGCTTGGCATAGCCCGAAGCCATCGCAGCAAGTTCTGAAGGGCGGAAATTCTTGTCCGAAAGCATCTTCTTATACGAGGTGACGTAAATCTCCGAGATGTCACCCACCATAAGGATGCACTCTTTGACTTTATAGGCATCACCAATCAAGTTGTTCACCTTCTTGAGTGCATCGTAATACTTCTTGGTGTCGTTGTAAAGCTTCTCCACCTCCTTGAACCCGTCAAGGGTGTTCTTCACCGTCTTCGAGGCAGTTGCTATCTCCTTGACCGAATTGACGATGTTGCCCCGGCAAAATTGCCAGGGTCGGTTACAACCCACTGTGCGTGGGCTTTGGGAACAGAAAGGCTCAATCCTAAGAGAGCCATGAAAATGTACTTTTTCATTGTTACTATAGTTTTGATGGTTTGTACTTATTTCTTTTTATTGTTTCTTTTCTCTATGGCAAGCTGACGGATAGCCGTTTCGATATCTCCACCAAGCTGTGCTGCCCTGTTCATCACCTCCACCTTCTCGGTTTCCTCCGTGGTGTAGGTGAGGTATTCCTCCATGCTCACTTCCGTGGCATAGACGGCACTCTGCATACCGCCCAGGCCTATCCACACTTCCTTGTAGAGTCGATTTGGGTCGTTGTTCTGGTTGATGGAGAGAATCTGGCTCTTTTCCTTTTCCGAAAGACCAAGCATCGCCTGTATACCATCGAACTTAGTCATATACTTGCGCTGATCGAGCAGTATCTTGCAGTCGGAGTTATTAATAATACTTTCCTTGACTATAGGCGACTGGATGATATCGTCCACTTCCTGCGTCACGACAATGGCTTCCCCGAAATACTTTCTCACCGTCTTATAAAGATACTTGATGTAATCTGCCATGTTTGCCGAAGCAATGGCTTTCCATGCTTCCTCAATGAGTATCATCTTGCGGATACCCTTTAATCGGCGCATCTTGTTGATAAAAGCCTCCATGATGATAATTGTTACCACAGGAAAGAGGTCTTTGTTGTCCTTCACTTGGTCAATTTCAAAGACGATGAAGCGTTTAGAGAGTAGGTCTATATTCTTGTCCGAGTTCAGCAGGAAATCATATCGACCGCCTTTATAGTATTGCTTCAATGTCGTTAAGAGGTTGTTGATGTTGAAGTCCGAGAGCGTTACCTTGATGTCACGCTTTTCCATATCCTTGCGGTACACATCCCGCAGATACTCATAGAAGGTATTAAAACAGGGCGTAACGCTGTGGTCAGCACATATAAGCTCGATATAGGAGTTTACGGCTGAACCAAGTTCACCAGCCTCGGTCTTAGTGATATGCTCATCGGCACTCTTCCAGAGCGTGAGCAGTAGCGTACAGATACTCTCTCTCTCTTCTCTACATCGAAGAAGTAATCATCCGTATAAAAAGGGTTGAAGGATATAGGACTTTCATTGGTATAGGTGAAATACACACCGTCCTCGCCCTTGGTCTTGCGGTGGATAAGTTCGCACAAGCCTTGATATGAGTTTCCGGTATCGACCAAGAGGACGTGCGCCCCCTGTTCGTAATACTGACGTACCATGTGATTGGTAAAGAAAGACTTGCCACTACCCGAAGGACCCAAGATGAACTTGTTACGGTTAGTGATGACTCCCTTTTTCATTGGTAAGTCCGATATATCCAAGTGGACGGGCTTTCCTGAAAGGCGGTCTGCCATCTTGATACCGAAGGGAGAGAGCGAGTCCTTATAGTTCGTCTCTGCCGTAAAGAAGCAGAGGGCAGGCTCGATAAAAGTATAAAATGACTCTTCTGCTGGAAAGTCTGCCGCATTGCCGGGAATACCCGCCCAGTAGAGCGTTGCCGCATCAATGGTGTTGTGACGTGGGTGGCATTCCATAAGAGCAAGTGCAGAGC